>ENA-OPBN01001504-OPBN01001504.1-human-gut-metagenome-genome-assembly--contig:-NODE-1504-length-10399-cov-2.787123_pt1 | contig 10399 bp, 7 predicted proteins | sample MGYA00241068_ERZ501452 | MGnify/ENA primary metagenome ERZ501452 (study PRJEB25962, sample SAMEA2042507) | human gut metagenome | biome: human gut; feature: human-associated habitat; material: faeces... | reverse complement strand
CGGGTCTACGGCGGCAATATCGCCCAGTGGCTCAAATATGCCAATTCGCTCAAGCTGCGCATGGCGATGCGCCTTAGCGAAGTGAAGCCCGACGTCGCCCGGACGAAGGCTGCCGAAGCCATCGCCGCAGGCGTCATTACGGCCAATGCCGACAATGCGGCCATGCACGCCGCCGAGAACCGCACGACGCTGATCTACAACGACTGGGGCGACCACCGCGTCGGCGCCGACATTCTCTGCTACATGACCGGCTACGAAGACCCGCGTCTCGAAAAGATGTTCCTGCCCAACGACAAGGGCGATTACGTGGGCATCCGCATCGGCATCGACGTCACGAGCAAATCGCAGGCGCAGGCCAAGTATTCGAACATGATCGTTACCAGTTCGACGCCTTACCTGTGGATCAACGCGGCGGAGGTGGCTTTCCTCAAGGCCGAATACGAGCTGCGCTGGGGAACGAAGGATGCCGCCAAGGCGCTCTACGAGCAGGCGATCCGCCTCTCGTTCGAGGACAAGGGCGCCAAGGACGCCGACGCCTATATCGCCGACAAGACCAGAAAACCTGCGGCCTATAACGATCCGCTGGGCAATTACAGCGCGACCGCCCTGAGTTCGATCACCATCGCATGGGAGGACGATTCCGCCGAAGGCGCCGACAAGGCGGCCATCAAAGAGCGCAATCTGGAGCGTATCATCACCCAGAAATGGATCGCCATCTTCCCGTTGGGGGTCGAGGCGTGGTCCGAGCACCGCCGCACGGGGTATCCGCGCCTGCTGCCCGCCGTCGAGGACAAGTCGGGCGGTACGGTGGATCTGGCTCAGGGCGCCCGCCGTCTGCCTTATCCCGTCGAGGAATACGACAAGAACAACGCCAATCTTCAGGAAGCCGTACAGATGCTTAACAGCGAGTCGCAGGGCAGCCGCAAGGGCGACGGTATGGGCACCCGCGTATGGTGGGACGTGAAACCTTATAACAACTAAACGCTATGAAACAGCACAGAATAATACGTTTCTCCGGTTTGTTCCTGCTCCTCGGCGTACTCTTCGGCCTTGCCGCCTGCAATGACTGGACCGAGATGGAGGCCGTGGACAACAACGTGAAGAAACCGTGGGAGCAGGACCCGGCCTTGTGGGCGGAATATACGGCCGCTCTGCGGGACTATAAAAAGAGCGAGCATTTCATCGTCTACGCCCGCCTGCACAACTCGCCCGAACCGGCGGCCAGCGAGAAGGACTTCATGCGCTGCCTGCCCGATTCGCTCGATATCGTGGCGCTGACCAATGCCGACAATTTCTCGCGTTACGATGCCGAGGATATGGCCGTCATGCGCGAGAAAGGCACGAAAGTGCTCTGGCAGGTGGACTATGCCGGACGTGCCGCCGAATTCGCCGACGCCGCGAAACTGGGCGCATGGCTCGACCGGGTCGTGTCGTCCGTCGCCGCCAACGGCATGGACGGCTATTCGTTCACCGGGATTCCCAACGCCGGCGATCCGGCAGCGGTGCAGGCCGCAGCGCTGATCGTCTCGAAACTCTCGGCCGACGAGAGCAAGCTGCTCGTCTTCGAGGGCAATCCGCTCTTCGTCGCCGAAGCGGACCGTGCGAAGGTGGATTATTTCATCCTCGACACCGAGAAAACCGAAGATGTCGGCGACGTGAAGCTGCAGATACTCAACGCCACAGGTTACGCGGCCGTTCCGGCTTCGAAACTCCTGCTGGCGGCCGAGGCCGGAGCGCCCCTCAAGGACGAAGACCGCGTGGAGTATGCCGCCGTCGAGGAGATGTCGCGCCGCGTGATAGCCTACGGTCCGTTGTGCGGACTGGGGGCCTACAACATCGGCAACGACTACTACAATGCGGACATGAACTACAAAATGATCCGTCAGGCCATCCAGACGCTTAATCCTTCTAAATAACCGACGCTATGAAATTAATACATAAATATCTCATACTGGGCGTTGCGGCAGCGGGGGCCTTTACGGCCTGCGATAACTATGATGCCGATGACCACAAGTTCGACAATGTCGTGTACCTCGACGTGTCGAAGACCGACGAGGTGCAGCCGGCCACCTTCAGCAACAATACGCCCACGGTCGAAAAGCCGATTCAGGCGACGCTGGCCTATCCCGAAGGGCAGGACGTCGCGGTGTCGCTCACGGTGGACCCGTCGCTCGTGGCGACCTACAACGCCCGCTACGGTTCGGACTGGAAAATGCTCGACGCGAAGTATTACGAGCTGTCGTCCGACAACGTGACCATCCATGCCGGCAAGACCGCGTCGGAGGTGGTGACGCTCCGCCTGAAAGGGCTGATGGGCGAAGGCGAACAGCAGACCGGCGCGCTGCCCATCGACGAGACCTATCTGCTGCCGGTGCGCATCTCCCATTCGTCGATGTCGGTGCTGAAAGGCTCCGAGGCCGCCTATTATGTCGTCAAACGCTCTTCGGCCATCACCGTCGCGGCGCAGCTTACGGACAACTGGACCGAATTCCCGTCGCTCGACAAGTACGGCGACAACAGCATGCCGTGGAATAAACTCCGGGCCATGACCTACGAAGCGCTGATCTACATCGACGATTTCGCGCTGACCGACATTCAGGGCAATCCGGTGAGCATTTCGACCGTGATGGGCGAGGAGGACTATGCGCTGCTGCGTATCGGCGACACGAACTTCGAGCGCGAACAGCTGCAGTTCGACGGTTCGGGCGTCGGATTCGGCAAATTCCCCGGACGCGACAACACGAAGGTCCTCCAGAAGGGCTACTGGTATCACGTCGCCTGCACTTACGACCAGAACACCCGCGTCGTGCGTGTCTATGTCAACGGCAGGATACAGAGCGAGGGGACCGAGATGGGGCCGGCCGCACTGGACGACAAGAATTTCATCCATCTGGCCCGCCGCGCGCTGTACGACCTGTGGGACAACGAGACCGATCCGGGCAAGAAGGATCAGTACAAGGCGCTCGGCTACGATACCTACAGCGAAGCCCGCCAGTTCTTTATCAGTTATTCGTACAACGACTACCGTCCGCTGAACGGCAAGATCGCCGAGGCGCGCGTCTGGTCCGTCGCCCGCACTCCCGAACAGATCTGGGAGAACATGTACAACGTCGAGAACCCGAAGGACGACCCGACGCTGCTCGGTTACTGGAAATTCAACGACGGCAAGGGCAATACGGTGAAGGATTACTCGCGCTACGGCAACGACGGTCAGGCGAAATACGACCTGAAGTGGCCCGACGGCATCGAGATTCCGAAAATTAATGAAGTGGAGGAGTAAATTATGAAGACGCAAAAGATACAGAATTTATTAGTAGTGACGCTGTTCTGCGCGGCGGCGCTCGCGGGCCTTACGGCCTGCGACGCCGACCCCGTGGAACGCGAAGGAGGCAAACTGCCCGACAAGGACGGGCTTGAGAATACCTACGGCATGCTGCGCAGTAACAGGGCGAGCGAGAATGAAGCGTATCTGTTACTCACGCAGGGGGCCGGTTTTGTGACGGATAATATCTATTATCAGATCACCAAACCCGCTGCCGAGGGCCTTGCGCTGGAAATTTGGGTCGATAATTCGCTTTTGGACGGTTTCAATCAGGCGAATGAAACGGAGTATGAACTGCTGCCTGAAGCGAATTGTGAATTTCCGGACGGTAAAACCCTGACCGTAGCCAAGGAGGGTTTGCGAACCGACCCGAAACGAATCAAGGTGTCGGCCGAGGGGCTGGAGCCGGGAGAATACCTGCTGCCGGTATCCGTCGCCGATAAAAATGCTGCCGATGTCGATGAGAGGCAGGTGCTTTATTATACGATTACGATTCGTCAGCCCCAGCTGGGAGACTATGAACTTCACGACGGCTCGGACCTGTTCTTTGTTTTCTACATCAACACATCGCAGTACCAGCCTCTTCTGGTGGATGATTATTTCATGCAGAAAAAGCTGGCCCGCGGATCGACCGTCAAATGGTACAGCACCGTCGGCAATATCATCAACCTGCGTACCGTCAGGCTCGATTACGAAGCGGAAACCGGACGCGCCAAACTCAGCCTCGGCTCGGATATGCGCTATGTTCTGGACCATTACGTGAAATATAACAGTCCGCTTCAGGACAAAGGCCGTAAGTTGTGCATGAGTATCGAAGGCGGCGGTAAGGGGTTGGGATTCTGCAATCTTTCCGATATGCAGATCGCGGATTTCGCATCCCAGATCAAAGCCGTGGTCTATGAGTATGGATTGGACGGCGTCAACCTTTGGGACCGCAACTCCAGTTACGGCAAGGAGGGCATGCCAGCCATGAATACGACCTCCTATCCCAAGCTGATCAAAGCTCTGCGCGAAGCATTGGGTTCCGAAAAGATGATTACCGTCACCGTCTACGACAAACCGACGGAGTCTTTCTGGGACACCGAGGCGTCGGGCGGAATCGCCGTCGGGGACTACATCGACTACGCATGGTCGGGCTACAATAACAACAACGAGGCTGTGCAGCTGCTCGACCCGTGGCATACCGAGCTGGAGTATGTATCGGCCTATACGCAGAAGCCGATTGCGAATCTTCCTAAAGAACGTTACGGCTGTGTCAATTTCCCGATTTATCCCGGCACGACAGATCCGGTGGAAATAGCTTACAGGGAGCCGGATTTTCTTGTCGATTGGGTGCAGAATAAATACAAACCGAATCAGATTGTCGTATTCGACGACATCCGAACCATTTTACAGGACAAATACGAAACCGCTTGGGATCCGACATTTGCAGCATGTTGTACATATATGGACGATGAAAGCCGCTGGATTCTCGGTACTCGCAACGGTTACAGCTACACTTTGGATACAAACAATCTTGGCACATTACCGAACGGAACCGGAGGTTACGGCAAATGGCTGAAAGATTGGTAAATTGAATATGAAACTAAAATCGGTCGACAGGTTTCATCCGACTCTCTCACATTTTTCTGAAAAGAAAAAACTGCTAAATCCAAAAAAAAACTTGAATTCTAACCACTTGAATTTTAAACTTTAATTACTTTAAGCTATGAAAACTTATATTAAGATTTTCAGCACGCTCTTTATCGGAGCAACTGTATTATTTTCCTGCCAACAGGCAGAGGAACCTCAGCTGGATGCTGTTCAGCCGGAGGCGAAAATGACCCGTGCATTCGGAGACAAAACTCCGATCGTCAACATTTACGTCGAGACCAACGACGTGAATCCGCTCAATGCCGGCGATTACAAACTTCCCAACGGCAAGCCTTATGCCGATATCGTGGAATTCTTCGCTTCCAATATTCACAAGGAGACGGTGAACGGTGTCGTGCGTCCGACGCTCTACCTGAACGACAAGATGACCAACCTGCTGGAGAACGGCGGTTACCTGACCTATGTGAAACCCTTGCAAGATATGGGCATCAAGGTGCTGCTTACCGTGCTGGGCGACTGGCAGAATATCGGAGTCACCAGCATGAACGACACGCAGGCCGATCAGTTCGCCACGATCCTTGCCTATGCCGTGCAGAAGTACGGTCTCGACGGTATCGGATTCGATAACGAATATGACGGATCGCCGACTACCGTCAGCGGTTCTTGGGGCAACATCATTACCAAACTGCGCGCTAAGATGCCGGCCGACAAGCTCATCACTGTATTCCAGTGGGGCAACTATGGCTCTTCGCAGATCAACGCCACGGCCGGCGCCAAGATCGATTACGTTTATGCTAACTTCGGGTATAGCACTTACATCGGTGTAGCGGGTGTTACCAAAGACCGTTTTGCTCCGCTGTCGCTCAATCTTGGTGTGTACAATAGTCCTTCTACGGCTGGCGACCGTGCTTATGACTTGGCTGAAGCTGGTTACGGTGCGATCATGCACTTCAACCTGCGCACACGGTCGCAGAACGATCCTACGGCTCTGTTCACTGCGATTGCCGACGGCGCTTGGGCTGAGGGTGCTGTGACCTGCACGAACGGCAACCGCCCGCAGGACTGGACGTTCGTTCCCAGCGGTTACACGATTACCTACGCTGAAGCTACCGCCCAATAAACTTCTGAGAGATGAGACTCTGTCGACCGATTTGAGTTTATATATAGCTTGATCTATGGTCCGTGTATCGTCTTTTGGAGATACACGGGCCTTTTTGCCGTCCGGGAATACGTCGGTTAAGTCACGGCTTCGAATGTGTTGAATGGCCTGATTTTTTATATCTTTGCCCCAGACTGCAAACTGTATTCCTTATGAAATCCCCTTTCCTGCAAAATCTCAATGAACTGCCGGGGCCGGTGTGGCTGTTCGGCGCTTACGGCATGACCCGGCTGGGCGAATGGTCTTTCGCGCTGCTGATGCAGTGCGTGAACGGGAACCTGCGGCTCGACGGCTTGACCGCCGGAATGCAGCTGCTGGGACTTGCCGGGGCATTGCTGCCGGTTGCGCTCCTCTGCTCGCTGGCGCTGCGCAAATCCTATGGACTGCCTCTGGTCCGTTGGTATGCCGGTTTGCGGGTGCTGGTGCACGGTGTGGCCGTAATCGCCCCGTTGGTCGCCGGTTATGATCCGGAGGTGTTGGGCGGTTATGCCGGGCTGGTGCGTACCGAGGTGCTGAATCTGGTCCGGGGCGGCCTGTGGTTCGGATTTCTTTGCTGGCTGGAACGGTCGCAGGCCCTTGCCCGACTGATGCCCGCGGAAAAGCGGCGCGCGCTTTGGTGGGCCGTCGTGCCGATGGCCGCACTGGCGCTCTTCGGCATGTGAAAACCGCTGTCGGATATGCGTGCCGGGCCGGATTTGCGGTCCGGTTTTTTGCGTCCCGCGCCGGCGGTTCCGGCGGCCGTGAAGTCCGGCCGTGAAGTCCGGGCGCGGATGCCGCCGTCTGCGTGCCGTTGCAAATCGAACGGCTGTGCGCACCCTTTCCCGGAAGGCGCTGTTCCCGCAATATGAAATAAGATATTTTGGAATCAATATTGCCGTTTTGAATGTTTTGTCGTAAATTGTACTCGCAACAGTCCCAAAAAAGAAGTGTCGGTGTTGTATTTTCCGAATATGTTTCCTACATTTGTAGTAACATATTGACTAACACGGAAAGTGTAAGTTTATTCTCGAGTGGTAAATCTTGCAAATTATTACGAAGGAGAGAATAGGCCGGCATTTCTTCACGTTCTGTCCGTTTTCGGATTTAGAGCGTGGGACTGTTGCTTATTTTATTCTTCAGGTTTTGCAAGAACCTCCCACTCTAAAATAAGCATTCAGCACCACGCTTTCCTTATTTTTTAACGATGACATGTTATGCAGGATCCTTTCGGTGCGGGGGCCTGAACCGGCGCGTCGCCCTGTCGATGCGGAGAGCACACTAACCCTTACTTAAACATATCTATGAAAAACGTATTCAGAACTTTTCTGACGGCTGTTGCCGTGTTTGTAACGCTGGGCGCTGCGGCGCAGGAGGACCCCTCGAAGGAGACCGTGATCATCAATCCCTTTGCCTGCACCGACGCCGTGAGTCAGGCTGCGTGCGACAACATGCGCGCCGCCGTGTTGTCGGGCTTTTCCGACCGGGGGCGTTTCCACATCGTCGACGCCCTGACCGACGAAACGCTGTCGAAACTCTACGCCGACCGCAATGCCGAGGACGTGGTGAACGACGCCAACTGGAAATCCGAGAGCGAAGCCGCCTACAAGGCGCTGGGCGCCAAAAAGGTCGTTATCGGTCAGGCCAACAACGTTTCGTTTTCGACCTTCAAGTCGGACATCGACGGCAAGATGTATAACAAGGCCGAGGTGACGCTGGCGCTGAAGGTGTACAATATCATCGACGGCGCGATGGTCGGATCGGAGACCATCGCCGTGACGGGTGTCGATGCCGATTCGAAGGACGGCGCGTTCAACGACGCGATGAAGGATCTGCGCAAGGCGATGACCAAGTTCGTCGACAACCACTTCAAGTTCGAGACCTACATTCTGGAGCTGGGCGAAGCCGACAAGAAAGGCCGCGTGAAGGACCTCTACATTTCGGGCGGCTCGGAGATGGGCGTCGCCAAGAAGACGCGCTTCAAGGTCTACACCGAGCGCAAGATCGGTCCTAAGGTGACCAAGTCGGAGATCGGTACGCTCGTCGCCGTCGAGGTGATGGAGGGCGTTACCAAATGTCAGGTCGCTGCCGGTGAGGAGGCCATCAAGGAGAAGTTCAACAGCGGCGAGAAGCTGATCGTCATCGTCGACAAGCAGGGAACGGCCGCAGGCGGATTCCTCAAAGGTCTGGTAGGTGCGTAAGCGCTTCGAAAAATATCCTGTTCCATACAGTCTCCGGGATGCCGACGGCGTTCCGGGGGCTTTATCCGTTCAAACTTAAAAACAAAATCAAATGTTTAGGAAGTCCGTATTGTCAGTTATCGTCGTTCTTTGCGCCCTGATCCCGGCGGCGGCCCAGAATTATACGACCGATGCCATCCTGAAGAACACGACCGGAAAAATTGCGACGCTGGAGTGTTCGGGAATCGCCCGTACGAAGAAGGAGGCAACCGAAATGGCGAAAAAATCCGTGATATATACTTATTTATATAACGGTATAGACGGCCTGAACGACAACAAGCCCCTGCTGGGCTACAAACCTTCGGCCGACGCTTCGCAGTACGTGGGCACGCTGCTCGGCACGACCCGCTACGCCAATTTCATCCGCAGCTGTACGATCGCCGACCGCACCAACAAGACGGCCGATAAGAACATACAGGTCTTCGCGACGATCGACCTCTACACCGAGTCGCTCGAACGGGACCTGATCAACAACGGCGTCATCGGGCGCAGCGCTTCCGACATCGCGCTCTCCGAGACGCAGGAGGCGATCGCCATGCCGACGGTCATGGTGGTGCCTTTCCGCAAGGGAGACGAATCCTACGAGGAGGCGATCCGCAACAATTCGGACATGCGCATGGCCATCTCGAAGGTGAACGAAGGCTTCATCGGCGAGGGCGTCGAGACCAAGGACCTGCTCACCTCGCTGAACAACGCCAACACCTATCAGGTGCGTATGGGCGACGGCATGTCGTTGGACGACGCGATTCTCGCCAACTCCGGGGCCGACGTCTCGGTGAGCGTCGATATCAATCAGGACGTCAACGACGGCGGCGTACGCGTGTCGCTGACCCTGCAGGCGATCGAGGTCGCCACGGGCAATACGCTGGCCACCAAATCCGAAATTTCGGGCCGCAAGCGCACCACGGCCGACGTGTTGTGCGGCGTCATGGCCAAGGCGATGATCGGCGACTTCATGAAACAGATCTCGACCCGCATGGCGACCAAAATCTCGACCGGACAGAGCGTGGCCGTGCGTTTCACGATCGATCCCGGATCGGCGATCGACATGGACACCGAAATCAACAACATCATGCCGCTTTCGGATATTCTCGTGTCGTGGGTCAAGCGCCACGCCAAGAACGGCAGATATCATACGCAGGGCCGTACGAGCACGCTGCTGGCCTTCAGCGACATCTTCGTGGACAACTCCGTGGAAGACGGCATGCAGTCCGACGTCAATGACTTCGCGCTGGCGCTCTATCAGTACCTCAAGGGGCTGAACCTCTCCGTGTCGCGTACGATCACGGGTAATTCCATCGACGTAATCATCTACTAAACAACAGACCATGAATCTGCTTCGTAAACTATCGTTCTCCCTGGTGTTCGTGCTGGCCGCGCTGTCGCTCCGGGCCCAGGCCGTAATCGACCTCTCGGCCTATATCGACGACGAGACGGCCGCGCAGCTCGGTGACAACAACGCCGCGGCCCTCAAAAACAAGATCAGCAAGATCATCACCCGCAACGGCATGGCCGATGCCGCGGGGCTTTTCGTCGTCACGCCGACGCTTACGATCACCGACGACGGGGCGGTCGATACGGGGATGACCACGCTGCACGTGCTGCGTGCCGACCTGACCCTGTCGGTCAAAAATCTCTTCGAAGATACGGTTTTTGGCAGCCAGACCATATCGCTCCAGGCCAATGGCAAAAGCATGGAAGCCTGTATGCGGTCGCTGATCAATAAGGTGAACGTCAACGACGCGCGTTTCGCCAAGCTGATCGGTGACGTGCAGCAGGGCATCGCCGACTATTATACGCGGCAGATGCCGAAGATACTCGCCAAGGTCAACTCACTCGTCGCCCGTGAGGAGTACGAGGATGCGATGGCGGCGCTGGCCGTGATTCCCGAGAGTGTCGACGAATACGAGGCGGTCGAGGAGCTCAAGGTGCAGGTCTACGACAAACTGCTCGCCGGCGAGGTGACCCGTGCCGTTGCTCAGGCCGATATTCTGGTGCGCCAGGGCGATATCGACGGGGCGCTGGAGTTGTGCCGTGCGTGCAACCCCGTGAGCCCGAACTACGGTGAGGTGATCCGGTTCCTCAACCGCCTCGATGCGCAGGCTGCGG
>ENA-OPBN01001501-OPBN01001501.1-human-gut-metagenome-genome-assembly--contig:-NODE-1501-length-10410-cov-3.069145_pt1 | contig 10410 bp, 4 predicted proteins | sample MGYA00241068_ERZ501452 | MGnify/ENA primary metagenome ERZ501452 (study PRJEB25962, sample SAMEA2042507) | human gut metagenome | biome: human gut; feature: human-associated habitat; material: faeces... | reverse complement strand
GGCACGCTATGGCACATCAAACACGGCGGCACAGAAGGCCTGGGAACTGGTGCGCAACTCGGCGCTAAATTGCGAAACTTCATTGCAAGGCCCCCACGAGGCGGTGTTCTGCGCTCGTCCATCGCTCACTGTCGACCGCGTGTCGAGCTGGGGCGGAACGGGCATTTTCTATGACACACAGATGATGGTGGGCGCTGCCCACAACATGCTGGCGGCACAGTTATCGGGGACCAACTACAGTTATGACCTGACGGATTTCTCTCGCCAGGCACTGACCGACTACGGCCACCAGCTCCTCGCTTCCATCAACGAAGCGGCCAAAAGCCAAAACGAGGCGGAGGCTTATGCCAAACGACGGGACGCTTACTTGCAACTGATGCTTGACCTTGACGAACTGCTCTCCACCAACGAGAATTTCATGCTCGGACGCTGGACGAACATGGCACGGGGCATTGCCGACGAGGCGGAAGGCACCACTGAAGCCGACCGCCAATGGCTTGAGCTCAACAATGCGCGAACGCTGATTTCGACGTGGGGCGACGAGAACTCAAGCGAGGCCAGCGGACTACGCGATTATTCCTACCGCGAATGGGCAGGCATGATGAAGGATTTCTATTATCCGCGCTGGCAGGCGTTTTTCAACAACCGCGACAACGGAAAGGTCCTTCCAAACTGGTTTGCCAACGACTGGAAATGGGCGCACAACGCTTCGCTGAGCTATTCCGACCAACCAACGGGCAACACGGCTGAAGTGGCGGCACGCCTGCTCGGAAAGTATTTCGCAACGCTGCAAAAGACTGACGGTACTCCTTATTATATATACCGCTACCTCGCCACCGATGCGACATCAACACTCGTGTTTTCCGCACTGCGCGGAGAGACGTTCACGCTGCCACTGGCAACGCCAACCGACGGAACGACGCTTTCTTTCGGCATCGACCTGGACAACGATGGCACCATCGCCGACAACGAAATGACGGAAACGACCGCGATGAACATTCCGGCAACGGCGGCATGCGGCAAAGCGAAAGCGATGCTGAAATTCAACGACGGCACGCAACTGCTCTTCACCGTTATCCTCAAGGACAACATCACGGAGGCGAGAAGCGTGACGGTGCAGACGGCCGACGCGAAACAGGGCCGCGTGCAGATTTCTGGAACAACGAAACTCACGGTGACAAACGCCAAGGAGGTGACCATGCGTGCCACTCCCGCCAACGGCTGCGAATTTCTCAACTGGACGGATGATTCAGGACGCGTGGTGAGCACGGAGAACCCGTACACCTATTATGGCGCGGCGCCGCAGACTTTCACGGCACATTTCTTTGCCGACAAATGGGGCATGCCGCAGGAGAACATGGCGGACTACAACGACATGAAATCCTTCGGGCAATTTCTCCGCTCCATCGCTGTGGCGCAAAACGGCGGTGAAGAGAAAAACGTCTATGCTGCTACTGACTGTCCTGAATCGCTCTGCCAGACAACGCAGACGGTGAAGGCGCCACAAGGTAGCCGCTTCAAGCTCCACTGGCTTTCTTCTGGCGGCCTCAACTATTGCCGCCTCTCGGCCTACATCGACCTCAACGCTGACGGCGACTTTGAGGACGAGGGGGAAGTGTTGGAGGTTTACGGCAAGAAGGAAAGTCCCGCCAACGATGCGCTGAACGATTATGTCTTGACCGTGACGCTCCCCTACGACCTGCCACTGGGCATCACCCGCATCCGTTTGCGCTTCGACAGTTCCTGGGCTTCTGGCTGGGACAGCAAAACGGACGGTATGCCGGCCAAGAGCGAAACGAAGCGCATGGTGTATGACATCCCTGTGCTGGTGACGGACAAATCGTCGGAGGCTTGCACCGTGACGGTGAAATCGGCCGACATGAAACAAGGAACGGCTGACGCCAACGGCCAGCCCGACACTTACACCTATCGTGCTGGCGAGGAAATCGTGTTGCGTGCCTACCCTGCCGACGGCTATGCCGTTGACCACTGGACGGACACCTACGGACGCCGCGTGCCGCAGGCCTGGAGCGATGGCAATTTTCTCCGTTTCTATGCCCCCGAGAGTGGCACATATACGGTGGTCTTCAAACCTGCAACCACCGACGGCATCAGTACCGTTGAAAACTCTGCTGCCAAGGCCGCCTATGTCTATGACTTACTGGGCCACAAATTCGCCAACGGCAGTTTTCAGCACCTTCCTTCACGCATCTACATCGCAAACAAAGAAAAACGGATGGGCAAGTGAACGGACTGCCGCCAGGCAAACTGAAAGCGACACCATTTACCACCTACGTATAAAACAAAGCGGATGGAAACACTTTGAAATGTTTCCATCCGCTTTGGCTTTTGTGGAGAGAGGGGGAGCTATGTCGGCGGGCCAGCTGTTTATTTAGTAATGGTACAAGAATAACTTATTTCTTCTTGCCCATCCAGTTGATATTGTAACTCAACGTGAGCATGAAGTAACGGGGCAAGACATCCGTGTAGCGCTCAATGTGACCCGTGGTGGTCACTTCGCTCTGATAAACACGGTTCTGAGCGAGAAGGTCGTGGATCTTGAAATGGAAGCCGAGGCGGTCATCGAAGAAATATTTTGAAAGCGAAGCGTCCCAGTTGGTCACGGTTTGATTAAGCAAAGCCTGACTGTTGCCGGCATAGAAGACGGTTCGCACGAAGGTGGCAAGCTGGATGCCGAAAGGCAACGTGTAACTGAGGTCGCCATAGAGCACCGTTTCGCGATAGTCGTCGCTCATACCTGGCTGGCGCACATGGCGGAAAGCAGTGGTCCAACGGCCATAGAAACGGAATTTGTCACCAATGGTGGCTTGCAGGCCGAGACCAGGCGTGAGGCCCACGTTGCGCAGAAGACCAGCGGCGGCAGTCTGTCCGGCAAGGCTGGAGCGATTGTCGGCCTGATAATAGTCGGAATCGAAAAAGACGCTGAGATAGAAGCGTTTTTTGGCATCGAGCGGTGTTGAAAACCGCGTGCTTCCCTGAACGGCATGCGTGCGCGAGGTGTTGACGGGCTGATAGGTGCGAACGGCCGTGGCAGCATCGTAGGACGACTGCATGGCGATGTCGTTGTGCAAACGGCGGTAATTAGCGTCGATGTTCCACGAACGGCCCGACTTGATATGTTGCAAACGATAGGCAGAACCCACCTGATGGGTGAAGGAATTGCCAAGTTGCTCATTGCCTAAGAAGCGGTTGAGCGGGTCGGAGGCGTCGCGGATGGGAAGAAGTTGCAGGAGGGAGGGCATGGCGGGCCGACCCTGATAGCGGGCCGACCACTCCGGCATCCACGTGCGGCCTTCGCGGCTCTCGCGCTTCCAGCGGAGCGTCAAGTCGGGCTTAAAGAAGAAGCCGCTGCGAAGGGGACGGTATTGGCGGCCTTCGCGGTCGTAGTTGAGCGTGCTGCGCTGGTAATAGAAAGCCTCGTCGCCCTCAAGGAGGAGAGACGTGCCGTTGCTGAGAAGTATCTTGTGGGAGAAACGCAGACCAGCCTCGGCCTTTTCTTCTTTTTCAACGGCGTAGTAGCTGTTGGCTTCGTCAAGGCATACCGACTGCCAAGACGTTGAAGGAAGCTGGCCGAGCTGTTGAAGCGCCCAACCCTGTCCTTCGGCCCATTCCGTCATACGTTCAAGACGATATTCGGGATGATTGGACGTTCCGTAGCGGTAGGTATAGCGCAGGCGGGGCGTCAAGACGCCATCGTAACGCTTGAGATGTTCATATTTATGTACCCATTCGAGCTCGGGATTTAGGTCGAGAGTATAGTCGCGATGAAAACGATAACGGCGGCGGGCGTCGGTGGCGGGGTCGGCATACGTTGTCAAGCGATAGTTGGCAAAATCATGCCGCTTCAGCGTGGCATGCTTCAGCGTTGCATTGAAGTTGAGAAGGTCGGAGCCGAAGACAAACGTTGACTTCCAAACTGGACGGTGGCTCACGCTGCGCTGACGCACCAACGACGGGGAGAGGAGGCTGTTGAGCAGGGCATTTTCCGCCCCTTTTGCCTCTTCAAGACGGATGATGCTGTCGAGCGAAAGGTCGCTCCATGCGTTTCTGGCAGGAAGGTAATAAGACAGGGCGCGATAATCGTTCAGATTGCGGTTGCGGGAGAAATTGAAGTCATAGCTGACGGTGTGTTGCCAGTGTCCAGACTTCCTAATACGCAGGGCGGTGGCGGCCTCAGCGGCGAGGTCCTCACCATCAAAATGCTCTTCGATACGGTTCATGAGGTTGGTCGACGAGAGATAGGTCTCCTCGTTCCGCCAACTGTTCTTCTCGCTGTCTTTTCTGCTGACGGAACCACTGGCCGTTAAACGCCACGTTCCGTTTGGCTCCATATAATAAGAGAGACGGGCGGTCTTTCTACGGATTCTCCCCGATGGATCGGGATCTTCCGTATTGGCTATGTCCATCATCTGGCGGTTCAAGTTGAAATTGTTGACATCGGCATTGACGGAGAACATCTGGCGGTCGTCGGCACGCATCAAGAAGGCTTGCCCACCCCAGAGGTTATCGGTGCCGCCATCAGCAGAAATTTTGGCCATCCACATGCCGATGTACTGTCGCTTGAGGCGCACGTCCATGACATAGTTTTCGTCGTGCATATCCTTGCCCGTGAGTTCCGAGAGTTCTCCGGCCTTGTCGTAGACCTTTATGCGGCTGACCACATAAGCGGGCAAATTGTCGAGCGCGGCCTGGATGTTTCCGTTGAAGAAATCCTTGCCGCTGATGAGCAGGTTGTCAACGCGCTTACCGTTGATTTTGATTTCTCCATTGTTCAGTTCGGCCCCGGGAAGCTGCTGCACGAGCTTTCTGAGCGATTCCGTTTGGGCCAGGTTAAAAGCATCGGCATTATATATGATTGTGTCGCCCCTGTAGAACATCTTGATGCGCGTTCCTCTGACCTCAGCCTCGCCAAGCTGTTGCTCCTTGGCGCAGGGGATGAGATAGATGGCAGGCACTTTCACCTTCGTTTTTCCATTTTCAGGCACCACCTTGCTGCGGTATTCTTCAAAACCCTTTGCTTCAACCACGAGCATATAGCCCTCTCTGGCTGGCGCGACAAGCGAAAACGTCGCACCGCTGTGTTTGTCGACAAAAGTGTTGCTCCAATGGTCACCTCTCTCGGTGATGAGTTGATAGCGCGTGGTGTCGGTTGCAAGAACGGTTTCTCCATCCATCGTCATGAGGCGCACAACGGCACGGCTCACGCCTTCACGCGTCAACACACTGCTGACGTCGCCTTTTATCTGGATTTCCTGGGCAGTGGCACACAACGCGCTAAGCGTTAGGATGAACATTAACAATCTTTTCATGGGTACATCGGGGATTTAAGTCTTTTATATATTTGCCGCAAAGGTAACTTTTTTTTAAAAAAAATCTTGCGCCAAACTTTTTTTTAAAAACTTGCGCCCATGATTTTTTGATACTACGCCATTGAATGTCTATGGGGCTAACGGTTTGTTTACGGCCTTGTTTACGCAGAATTTAGGAAGTGAGCAGAACTTCTAATAATTCATTGGCAAGTTTGTTGTCTACCACTTTTATCACATTGTCCTCTTCTGTAGCATAGCCAAGAGTATTTATAGCGCCATACCATACGATGTCCTTGTCAATGATGGTTGTGCACAGTTTTACTTCTGGCAATATTCTTACAGACAATCCTCTTTGCAAAAGGTATTCTGTTTCAGGGTTACTTGCTGTCGTGATAATGAGAACTTCGATTCCAATATGAGCCAACTCGCTCAACTGATTGACCAAAACACTACGCTCTACTCTATATAACTTGGGAGAAGAAACAACGATGGAGCGCTTGGCATCTCCTATACTTGAAGAGTAAGGACGGATAAATGTTCTACCGTTGAATATCTGCTCCTCACAAACAGGTATGCCTATATCTTTCATATCGTCAAACAATGTGGGGATATGTCGGGAAATGATTTTGTATCCAATGGAAGCGTACCCCTTCAGTCGCTTCCTATACATATTGTCGCAGACTGGTTCATGAATGTCAATGTAATCATAGATGCGCACATCTTTCTTTCCTTCGTTTTCGCGGTGCAATCGGCCCGCATATTGGGCGACAAGACCTTTCCATGAAATGGGCAGAGCAAGGAAAAGGGTGTCAAGGCGAGGATAGTCAAAACCTTCGCCTACATATTTTCCCGTTGCAACTATCACCAAAGGTTCTTCCCTAGAAATCTCATGCAGGTGTTGCAGCGTCTCCCGTTTTTCTTTCGCGTTTCCTGTCCCTGTCAATGTCACAACATTCTTCACTTTGTCCCTCAACATTTCGGCTAACATGGTGACATGTGCAGTTCTGTTGGTCAGAATGATTGACGTTCTTCCTGCGTCAACAGCCTTACACACATCTTCTACTATGAGCGAATTGCGTATTTCGTCTTCTGAAAGCAACTGATACAATGTTGTTATAGACTGTTTGTCATCAGTAATGGAACGGTATGGTGTGAATCGAGGAATGAGATACCTCTCAAATGATTGTTTCGTAACCTGACTCTTTGCATCGGCAGAGAAACGAATGGGGCCACATTGCATGAAAATGATAGGTTGATGTCCATCCTTGCGGATAGGAGTTGCCGTCAGGCCATAAACGGTATGTGCCTTTACGCCCTTCAGTACATTCTCAAATGTTATAGACGACACGTGGTGACATTCATCAACTATTACCATTCCGTAGTTTTCAACAATAGGCTTTACGCTATCGCCATCAAGACATGACTGGATGAGTGCGATATCAACAATGCCATGAAGCGAGTTGTCAGTAGAGTCGAGACAGCCTATTGGGGAGAATTTCTTATGGCGACCACGCTTCTTCGGCACTGGTGGTTCTACATAGTCAATACTCAAGAACTCCGTCAAGCGTTCATGCCATTGGGCAAGCAATGCCTTCGAATGAACAAGAATAAGTGTACTCACCTTTTTTCGTGCAATGATTGCAGCCGCTGTAACTGTTTTTCCAAATGCCGTAGTAGCGTGAAGCACGCCATTACTGTGCATTAGCAAGGCGTTGATAGCTGCCAGTTGTTCTTCTCGTTCTTTACCTTGAAAAGAAACAGATATAGGCGTACCGTGGTTGGTCTCGTCAACAATATTATACTTTACTCCATTCTCATTGAGGAAAGAAAGAATTGCATCTTCGCAACCGCGAGGCATGGCGAGATAGTCTTCAGTGATGTCAAAACATGAGATAATGCGAGGTGCGGAATATGTGGAAAGTCGCAGTGCTTGCTTGCTATAAAACTCTGGGTTCTTGAATGATGCTATTCTTTTAAGGTGATTCAGAACTTTTGCCGAAACAGCCCTTAGCGGAATATAAATCTTATCGGCTTTGGTGATTTCTATTTCAGAATAAAAATCGCCCTTGAAAATATCTTGTGGTATAGGAGTAACCCAAGGCTTGCTTTCACTTGAAGTGGTGAGTGCTCCAAGTCCTTCACAGACATGTAGGTTTAGTAGCATGTCTACTTCTTTATTCTTCATCTTGTTGATGTTATAAAGGAAAGCCCACTGGTCTTTGTACACCAGGAAATCGTCATCTACGAAAACACTATTCCGTCTTTTACGAGCCTGTCCCTGCAATGGCAAAGCGACCAAGTTGCCGAAGCCTCCTTCGGGCATTCTGTCTTGGTTTGGGAAAAATCTGTCGTATGAGTTGAAGGACATACGACCATTATGTCGCATAGCCTCTGTAAGGATGGCATTCCCTAATCGTCTTGCCTTGAAAGCCGGAATTGGCTCCTCAAAAAAAATCCATACATGGGCGCCGTTACCTGAGCGCGAGCGTTCAATGGCATAAGGAATATTCCATTCTTTGCATACTCCAACAAATGCAAGAACATCGTTTTTATAGCCATACTTACAGCTTTTGTCATCGAAATCGGTACAAAGAAAGGTACAGTTGTTGTCGGGCATTATAGCATACAGTCCGACAACATCACAACAGTTCTCGTCCTTGCCCTCCAAATGACGATAGAGGTCTTGATAAGTGAGTGGCGCAAAATGTCTGTTAGGACAATCTGCACATTTGTATTTCTTTTTGTCGCATACGCCTCGCCTCCATTCATTGATACAGACAGGTTGGTAACCGCTCTTGCCTGTTGTTTTGCTGAACCATCTTCGCGCAAACACATCTTCTCTGCCCTTGAACAAGGAATGAAAAATGGCGACACGCTCCTCTATGGAAAGTTTGACAGATGGGAAGGTGAAGGGTGAATATACACCATCCTTCTCTTCTGCATGCTTGGGCTTATATTCAATGCCGTGCGCATGTAGAAGCAATTTCAACTCTTCGTTTTCTTGACGAAGAGCCTCATTCTGCTGAAGAAGATGGTTGTATTTCTCTTGAATGTCTTCCATAATAAGAGGCTGTTTTGAGGGGTTATACACGGGAACTTTACGGATTTTTTATTCCTTACAAGCTCTCACTGTATAACAATAATCCAGGTAATCAGGCACTTACGTTATGCGTGCATCCTCTATTGCAAGTAAGAACCGCGTGTGAAACCTTGTAAGCGCTTGTAAATTTTAGCCATTTACAAGCGCCCAAGATAGGTGTCGCATCATAGTCTTGAAAGAATTCTTAGCGAATTTTATTCTTTACTTCCTCTTCACGTATTTTATTTGTTGCCATAATTATTTGTCATTAAGTTATTCAAATAGTTTTCTTAGATCCATGTTCAAGAAAACTTCTGGGGAGATACCTTTCTCGCCTACGATAAATATTGCCGACGGATGGAATAGATTGCGAAAACGCTCTAAGCCCGTGGTATAAGCCTCTCCATTACTTTTTACTTCTATAGCTATGAATTTCTGATTCTTCTTGAGGATGAAGTCAACCTCGTCGTTGCCTTCTCGCCAGTAAAAGACTTCAAAACGATGGGTAAAAGCTTCGCTTAATATGTAGGCTCCTATGGCGGATTCAAAGAATTGTCCCCATTGCTTACTATCAGAAACGGCTTCTTGAAATGTTAGACCTAATTGAGAACTCAATAAGGCATTGTTGTACACTTGGTATTTAGGAATGCTGGCACGTTTGCGGGCTACATCTATAGAGAATTTCTGTAGTCCTGTGACAAGCCCGCTATCGCTCAAAAGATTTAGATAGCCTGCCAATGTAACTGTGTTGCCAGCATCTTGCAATATTCCCAGCATTTTTGTTAGAGAAAGTATCTTACCCGAATAAGCTACGCTCAATTCGAAAGTTTGACGAAGCAGAGCAGGTTTCCCTATTGGAGAATCCATCAAGATGTCCTTGTTTATAGTAGCATCAATGATGGCTCCGCTAACATAGTTCTTCCAACGTTCTTCGTCACCAATAAGCATGGCAGCTCCTGGGTAGCCTCCAAAATAGATGTATTGTTCAATAGTCATTCCAAAGGCTTCTTTCATTTCTGGATAGCTCCAATGGCTCATTCTGATTTCCTCATATCGTCCCATGAGAGACTCTGCCAGTCCTTTTTCTAATAACACCCTTGATGACCCTAATAATGCCACTTTGATGTTGATGTGATTTATACTATCAGCGTCCCATTCTTTCTTTACATATTCACTCCAGTTTTTAAGTTTTTGTATCTCGTCAATAACCAAGATCATTTCTTCAAGTCCTTGTGTGCGCATTTGAAGACGCGCATTATTCCAGCAATCGCTAATCCAAGTGGAAGATGTTGAAGGTATGGTGTCGGCAGAATAGAAAAGAAACGGTTTACTTAAATCATCCAATACTTGCTTGATAACGGTAGATTTTCCAATCTGTCGTGGTCCCATGATTACTTGGATGAACATTCTTTGTTCACCTAATCTCTTGATGATGGTATCATATATCTTTCTTTTGTACATGGTCTGTTGTTTATAGATGATGATGTGATATGTATAGTCTTGCTATATTTAATGGGGGCTTTCAAGTTATTTTACTCAGTATAATGAATAATTTTACTCAGTCGACTGAGTATTTTTACTCAACAGACTGAGTAAAATCCCATCTTTCGATGGCAAATATAGGACTTTGATCTGAAATAAACGCATCTAGTATGTATATTTATGATTATTGTACAAAAGTATTCTCTGAACAAACAGTTTGTTTACGCAGGAATCAAAAACAGCGACCTACGCTGAAGCGTAAGTCGCTGTAATAGAAGCGTGGACCAGCCTGGGCTTGAACCAGGGACCTCCAGATTATGAGACCAACAGAATGATAGTCCGTGATATTTTATTATTATAAACTTTTATTGATTATCAATGAGTTATCTCTAATTGATATTCTGTACCGTATTTCTGAATATCCATGACTCAAACAGTTTGTTTACGCATTGTTTACGCAGGAATTAGGAAGTGAGCAGAACTTCTAATAATTCATTGGCAAGTTTGTTGTCTACCACT
>ENA-OPBN01001495-OPBN01001495.1-human-gut-metagenome-genome-assembly--contig:-NODE-1495-length-10467-cov-3.340184_pt1 | contig 10467 bp, 13 predicted proteins | sample MGYA00241068_ERZ501452 | MGnify/ENA primary metagenome ERZ501452 (study PRJEB25962, sample SAMEA2042507) | human gut metagenome | biome: human gut; feature: human-associated habitat; material: faeces... | reverse complement strand
AGGAGCAGAATTGCTATCGGTTCAAGAAGATTTTGAAGCATTGGGATTCGATATTTCCGATATGGGAGGAGGGGCTTACGCCGTCAATGCAGTTCCGGCAGGTATCGACGGGCTTGATGTGTCGACGTTGATCGATAAGATGCTCGAAACAGCGACGCAAAGAGGCGGCGATGTAAGTGTCGATGTTCATGAAGCCATTTCGTTGGCATTGGCCGAGTCGGCTGCAATTCCGTATGGACAGATTTTATCTCCGCTGGAAATGGAGAAATTGATCAGTGATCTTTTTTCTTTAACTGCCCCCAATTATACTCCCGACGGGAAAACCGTCGTATCGGTGATAGGGGATGATGAATTACAAAAAAGATTCCGATAGATAAGAGCTCTTATTTATGTATCGATATATTTCTTTGGCATTCTTGTTCTTGTTTTCTCTTTCCTTTCCGGTAGAAGCCGCAAGAAAGAAAAAAGAAGCTGTTCCCGAGAAGTCAGAGGAGACGATTTTTATGGAAACCTATTTTCCCGAACGTCCTTGTCGGGAATGGGAGATCGGAAGAAAGTTTATCTATCTCGATGATGATCTCTCGGCACTGATACATCCTCAGACTATTTCATCCGGGGACTCTTCTTATAGGGGAAAAATATTTATATACGAAGGTATGGTCGAGGCATCGCCGTGGAGAAAAGGAACGGTAAATTTAGAGTTTACATGTGAAGAACGAAAATACTATTTTAAAACCGGAAAAAGCAGGGAAGAGATAATGAATTCGTCTTACACTCCGTTATTGCCCATGTTGGTTTCAGATGAAGACATAAGTAAAGCCCGACAGCTGCTGGTAGGAAAAACGCTATATACCCGGCCGGCTACGTGGGTCGATTCCATAGGAAATACCTCTTCAAACCGACGCTATTGCCCGGTCAAAATCGTCGACATACAGCCCGGGAATAGTATTTATCCCATAGCATTGGTTTTTGAAGATGAAACCTCGTCGACATATCGGATATTTGGTTCTCTTACACAGACATCTCGTATGCAAGCAGCAACGTTCGATCGCTTGTTTACCTTCGACAATCCCCGATGTTCATACAAAGATATTCCCGATAAACACTGGCGACTGATTACGCTCGGTCGTGTAACCGAAGGTATGACAAAAGAGGAATGCCGTTTATCGTTGGGTAGTCCGCAAAATGCAAGAGAAATACCCACATACAGTGGTTTGAAAGAAGAGTGGTTTTACCGTACAGGAGCTTATCTCTATTTCGAAGATGGAAAATTGTCCCGTTACCGATAAAATATTTTGTACATGAAAATATATGAGAATTATTCGTTGCAGGAAAGACACACATTTCATTTGCCCGTAAAGACCCGATATTATATCGAGTACGATACTGTAAATGAACTATGTGCCTTTATAAAAGAGAATTCGCTATTTCGGGAATACTCGTGCTATCATATAGGTGGAGGTAGTAATCTCTTGTTTTTACAAGATTACCGGGGTATCATACTCCATTCGGCCATACGATTTATCGAGTGTGTGGAGGAGGACGAAGATACTGTTTTATTACGAGTCGGGTCTGGTGTCGTATGGGACGATTTCGTCAAATATTGCGTGGAGAATAATTGGGGAGGAGTAGAGAATCTGTCGCTGATACCCGGAGAAGTGGGAGCTTCGGCTGTACAAAACATAGGAGCCTACGGTGTCGAGGTGAAAGATGTAATAGAAAAGGTCGAAACGATCGATATGCAAAATGGCGAATCCCACACATTTACAAATGCCGAATGTGCGTATGCGTATCGTGATAGCATATTCAAAAAGGAGCTTCACGGACGATATATCGTTTCTGCCGTGCAATACCGTTTGCAGAAAAATGCAGGTTATCACCTCGATTATGGAAATTTACGGGAGGCTGTTGAGCGTTATACCCACCCAACGCTTGCAGATGTGCGTAAGGTTGTCATAGAAATCAGACAATCGAAATTACCCGATCCCGATGTTATAGGGAATGCCGGTAGCTTTTTTAAAAATCCGGTAGTCTCGATAGAGCACTATAAGTCTTTGAAAGAGCGTTTTCCCGATATGCCCCATTATCCGGTCGATGAATCGAATGTGAAGTTGCCGGCCGGTTGGCTGATCGATAGAGCCGGTTGGCGGGGAAAAGTACATGGTGGAGCCGGTGTGTATGAGAAACAATCGCTTGTCTTGGTAAACCGGGGGGAAGCGACAATCGGGGATATAACCGAATTGGCCGAGAAAATTTGCCATTCGATAAAAGAAAAATATGAGATAGACTTATATCCGGAAGTAAATTATATTGGATAGAATGCGCGTAGAATTTTTGGGAACAGGAACATCGACGGGCGTACCCATGATCGGTTGTCGTTGCGACGTGTGTCGGTCGAAAGACTCACGTGATCGGCGCTTACGTTCGTCTGTCTGTCTGACAGTCGACGATAAAAATATTTTAATCGATTGCGGCCCGGATTTTCGACAACAGATGTTGCGGAGCGGTATCGACCACATCGATGCGGTATTGCTTACACACGAGCATTACGACCATACATCGGGTCTTGACGAATTACGAAATTTCAGTCGCAATAATCCTATTCCCATATATGCCGAACCGAACGTTCTGGATATTATACATCAACGCCTTTTTTATTGCTTTTCGAAGCAACCCAATCCCGGAGTTGCTCATTTGGAACTCAAAGCGATAGAAAATCTCTCGCCATTTACGCTTTTCGGCATCGATATAGAACCAGTCAGAGTATGGCATTATAGGCTTCCCATTATCGGTTACCGCATCGGACGATTTGCCTATATTACCGATATGCTCACGATACCTACACACCACACCTCTTTTTCTACCGGGATGTGGTGCTCCTCTGCCATTTTCTTCAATCTGCACACTGTATGGCGGCCCATGTAGAATAAGTGCTGCATATTGCATTCTTTATACAGCATTTCCCTTTTGTCTGCGCTAATACAGCATAAAACCTCTCTTGCATGGATCATGAACAACTGGACCAGACGGTACTGCACAGGTGTAAAGCCAGTATAACCATCCAACAGGATGACGCTGCTTTTTAATGGCTCCCACTGAGGCAGTTTCCTGCACAAAATATCCAGGATTTCCTCTGCGGTAATGTAATGGGACTCTATATAATCTTTAAAGCCTTTATAAATATTCTTTAAATCTCCCAGTTTTTCTTTTAAAAGGGTTCTGTCCGTCTCTTCTTCCACCATTTCCAGATCTTCCACACTGACACCATACTGGCTCAGTTCTGATATCTGGGATTTTAACTGGCTGATAAAGCCAGGCTGTTCTAAATGTCCGCCGTAGAGATTTAAATCCTTTTTAAGCTTTCCAGCTACTTTTCGGATGACCATGGATTTACCCATATCGTCAAGGACCACCGGAAGCTGCACTCCCAGATCCTCAAATACCCGGTAAGCCAGACGTTTAAAGCTTAAAACATCAATATTAAGAAGTCCATGTCTGGGGTGTAAGCGCACCAGTTCTTTCTGGGTCTGCATGGTATACTGTTCCGGCACAATAAAAAGATACTGTATGTCCGGATGTTCTTCGGACTCTTTTATCACCTTTTCGTAAAGATACCTTGTTTTTCCGGAGCCGCTGCCTCCTGCAATAAACTGCAATGACATATTTTTACCTTTCCTTTCATATGATGTAACAAATTCCCCCAGAGGTCTTCCCTATGAGTTCAAAGACAAAGATCGTTGTGCTGCGGATGAAAGAGGTTATCTACACGGGCATTTTTATTGGTCTTGCCCTCCTTTTGCTCATCCTGTGCTTTATCATGTTCCGGCCTGCAAAAAAAGAAGCATCTACATCCTCCGGTCTCTACATACCCGGTCTCTACAGTGCCAGCCTTACCCTTGGAAATGAGCAGGTAAATGTGGAAGTGACTGTTGACAGTGACCAGATCTTAGATGTAAGCCTGGTACATTTAAATGAAGCTGTTTCCACCATGTACCCATTAATGCAGCCATCTATGGAAGAACTGGCACCTCAGATCCTAAGCACCCAATCCACGGAAAATCTCACCTTTCCGGAATCTTCCCGCTATACCTGCTCTGCCCTTTTGAAAGCAGTGGATACAGCGCTTTTAAAAGCCCGCAGATGATGTACTGATTTTATCCTATACTCTCCTTTGTAAATGCACGAAAGTGCATAAAGGCCGCCGCATTTTTCTTTGCGGCAGCCTTTTATCTCATTCTTCCAAGCCTTATTTTTCCGGTATATCAGTATACAGCCCGGCAAACAGCTCTGCCGGTACATAGGCTGTTACTTTTATGCCTTCTTCTGTATATTCTTCTGAAAGCAGCTGGCCATATTTGCGTATGCTCTGCAGCTTTCCTGCCTGTGTATAAGGATACACCTTTTCCAGATAAACTCTCCTACTGCGAATGATATTTCCAAGGATCTCTTCCAGTTCATGTAAGCCATCCCCGCATTTAGCTGAAATACGAACCTGGTAATCTGCAGAAAAATCCCTTGGAATGGGCAGACCACTTTCTTCCAGTTTATCTGTTTTATTAAATACTGTAACAACAGTCTTATCTGTAATTCCCAGTTCCCGTAGCGTCTCTTTGACCACATGCATATGCATGTCCATCTGGGGATCAGAACAGTCCACTACATTAAGGACGATATCGCAGTAACGCGCCTCTTCCAGAGTACTTTTAAATGCCTCTACCAGATGATGAGGCAGTTTGTTAATAAATCCAACTGTATCTGTCAGTAAAATCTGCTGTCCGTCTGCCAGTGTAAAGCTTCTGGTAGTTGGATCCAGTGTGGCAAACAGCTTATCTTCTGCTAAAATCCCGGCACCTGTCAGACGATTTAATAACGTGGATTTTCCTGCATTTGTATAGCCTACAATGGCAGCAGTCAATGCATAGTCTTTTCCACGCTGCTGTCTTGTAACCTCACGGTGGCGTTTCACATCTTCCAGTTCTTTCTTTAACTGTCCAATGCGCTGGTGGATCAGGCGGCGGTCTGTCTCCAGCTTTTTCTCACCTGGTCCTCTTGTACCGATACCACCACCCAGTCTTGAAAGCGAGGAACGCATTCCTACCAGACGAATGGCCCGGTATTTCAGCTGAGCCAGTTCTACCTGGATTTTTCCCTCTCTTGTATTGGCTCTGGATGCAAAAATATCTAAAATAACCATGGTACGGTCCATGACCTTTGTATCCAGGACATCTTCCAGATTTTTAAGCTGGGCCGGTGAAAGCTCATCGTCACAGATCACGCCGGTAGCTCCTGTTTCATAAAGCATTTCCCGCAGTTCCTGAAGCTTTCCCTTTCCCAGATAGGTTCCTGGATGAATGCTTTCCCGGTTCTGGATCACCCGGCCTACAGTCTTTGCCCCGGCAGTATCTGCCAGTTCTTTTAACTCATCCAGAGAGCTTTCTGCCTGATCTGTCTCACTGGTGCTTACCGCTGCCAGTATGACCCGTTCTTCCAGTTTACTTAAATCAATCACCGGTTTATGATTCCTCCTGTCTGGTCTTTAAAAAGTCGATCTCATGCTGGGCATTTTCATCTGCACCAAATACAGAAATGTAATGTTCAAACTCTGCCTGGGCTGCGCGGTACTGTCCACTGTATTCCAGACATACTGCCTTGTTATAAGCCAGCTCTTTTAAAAGTGTCATTCCCTGGATATCCTCCTGTGGAACAGCAGCTGCTGCCTGGTCTAACTCTGCCCCTGTTCCAGCCTTGTATCCGGTGATCAGTGCATTATATCCCTTATCAAACGAATCAGCAGCTGTGTTATAGTCCTCTTCAACCATCTGGCATAACCCCAGCTGGTTATAGATCCTGCTTTCCAGTTTTTCTCCCGTTTTCCCACTGTTTAATGCCTCTTCATAAAGACTTTTTGCTGTGTCAAAATCCTGCCCATTTACACAGGCAGAACCTGCTGCTATAAGAGCTTCCTCAAAACCGGCAGAGCGACTTCCTTCTTTTTCCTGTCCTAATGCTTCTCTATAATAAGAAACAGCAGAATCTTTATTTCCCAGCTTTTCTGCACATACTGCCTTCATATACAGACAGGAGATCTTATCCCCTCCCTGCTCTGCAATCAGGTCATAGGTGTGGGAAGCAGCTTCATAATCCTTTAATAAAAGCTCTGCCTCTGCACGGTACCAAAGCACATCTGCATTAAATCCCGAGGGCTTATTTGATTTATTTCCAGCTTTTTCCAAAGCAGCATCCAGATCTGCTATTGCCCCTTCCGGATCCCCTGCATTTAACTTTTCAATACCATCTTTTCTTAACTTGTCTTTTCCGGAACCGGCAAATTTTCCCACCAGCTTTACAGCTCCAAAAATAAGTAAGCCGGTCAGAACAATACAGACCAGCCAGAGAAAAACTGCCTTAAGCCGTCTGTTTCTCCTTTTACGCCGTCTTAAGGTGTCTGACCTGCTGCTTCCTCTGTAATGACCGGTACGTCCGGTATTTCTCCTTCTTCTGTTTACAGGTCTGTTTCCCATAATTTCTCCTGCTTCTTTCTATTCCTCACAGTTCTGCCATGATATCTTCAGTTTTTCCTGCTGTCTGTACTGCCGAAACCGCCATTTCTTGCTTCTGTGCAATCATCATCTTCTGTAATGCCAAATGGCAGGAAGATCCCCTGTGCAAAACCGGCACCTTCTGCCAGTTCTACAGTCTTGTCTTCCTTTGTATCATTGGTCAGCTTTACGAAAATGTGACCTTCATTGTCAGAGAAGAAATAGTCACTGTCAATGATGCCAACTGTATTATTTAACTGTAAACGGTACTTAAATCCCAGGCTGCTTCTTGGAAATACAGCCAGTACCCAGCCGTCGTTCATTTCCACACGGATACCTGTAGGGATCTTTATGGTCTCACCTGGGCGGATGGTCATTGCCACCGGTGTGTAAAGGTCGTAGCCGGCAGAACCGGCAGTTGCTCTGGCCGGCAGACGGATCCCTTCGTAGATTCTTCCGATTTCTTCTGTTTCAATAGGGCCAAAGGTATCTTTCCAGTCTCCTTCAAACTGTTCATAACTTACTTTGTGAAATTTTGCGATTCTTTCCATAGTTGGTTTTGTATTACTCCTGCTATCTTGTTTTTATAGTCTTTGTTTTAGTGTATTTAAGTGTTAGTATTCCCTGTAAAGCTGTACCTTTCCTGTTTTCAGGGATTCTTTCACATCGATCACACGCTGGTTTGCGCTGCCTTTCCAGTGAAGGCTGTTGTCTTTTTCTTCTATTTTAAATTCTCCGTCAACGATCACATCAATATTTGGAAGAAATGGAAGACCACAGATCTCCTCCCATTCATAACCGGTATACAGCCAAATAGTTTTATCTGGAAATTTTTCCCGTATGTCTTCTGCCAGTTTTTCGATCTCTTTCCTGTTTTTTTCATGGAGCGGATCACCACCGCTGAAGGTCACACCAGAAATATAGTCCTTTTTCAATTCTTCAAACAGTTCTTCTTTGGCAGCTTCATCAAAAGCCAGACCGCCGTTTATATCCCAGGTCACAGGGTTATGGCACTGAGGACAGTTGTGGCTGCAGCCTGCCACCCAAAGCACAGTCCGCAGCCCCTCTCCGTTAAGCATATCGTCTTTCGTTATGTTATGGTAACGCATATCTTACTTCTCCAGTTCTGAGGTACAATGTGGACACCGAACTGCCTTAATAGGAATCATGCTCTTGCAATATGGGCATTCTTTCTCTGTAGGCGCTTTTGGTGCTTCCGAAGCCTTTCCAATTTTTTCCAGTTTATTGATCGCCTTGATGACCATAAATACAACAAAAGCCATCAGCAAGAAATTGATCGCCTGGGTGATAAAAGAACCATAATTAATGGTAGCTGTCACTTCATTGGCTGCTGCCAGTGTTGGATATTTGTTGCCGTCTAAGGCAATAAACATGTTGGAAAAATCGATCTTTCCAGTGAAAATACTTAATACCGGCATAAAAATATCATTTACAAGGGAATTAACGATTGATGTAAATGCACTGCCAATGATCATACCTACGGCCAGATCGATCATGTTGCCCTTTAATGCAAACGCTTTGAATTCTTCCAAAAACTTTTTCATCTGTCCCGCCTCCATTTTCATTTACAGTAATGCTGTTGGTATCAGTCTATCATAATCCAGGGGATTTTTCCACTTGATTTTCCTGTATGTGCTCTGTATGCACTATTTAATGCATAATTTATACACTCTTTTTCAAGCTAATGTTTTTTGTGTTACTGGGATAAAATACTAATATAATCGTACTTGACAGAAGGAGAAGCTATGAGTTTTGAACTGGACCGCATAGAGGAGCTGTGTAATGACCGTGGTTGGAGCCATTACCGCCTTGCAAAGGAAATGGATATTTCCCCAAACAGCATAGGAAATCTTTTCCGCCGCACCACTGTGCCCAGTATTCCTACACTCCGCCATATATGCCAGGTATTCGGTATCTCCATGGGAGAGTTTTACAGTACAGACGGCAGCCAGACGATCTTAAACAAGCAACAGAAATATGTACTTGACCTTTATAACCAGCTTGGTCCGTCTAATAAGATCCGGGCAGAATATTATCTGGAAGGATTGGCTGACGGGTCTTATCGGAAGAAAAGGAATAAAAAAGAGAAAGAAAAAGACAGCCGATGATTTTGTCGGGCTGTCTTTTTCTTGTGTACTTTTGTTCGTGTACGGTCCACTCGCAAACACGCGCTACCGCGCTCCACCGCCTGCTATCGCAGGCAGTTTGCTCGTTGATGACGCAAGAAAAACAAATGCCGCCTTTTCGCATGGGTGCTCATAAGACAGTAATTCTAAAAATTACGATTATGGCATCTGTCAGGCAGGGTTGGGAACGGAATAACGGGTATCTGGTGAAAGCCGGATACCCGTTATTTTTTTGCCGTCACGAAAAGCAATAGATTTATTCACAGCTTTCAGGTATAATTGCCTTAAATCAATCCTATCCCATCCATTCCGAGATTTTTTCAAAAAATCTCAAAAAAGTTTAGAAGCATTGGAACAATTCAGCCGTTCTCATGCCATATATAGTAGAGGGCTGAATACAGAAGTGATTGGAGGTGACGCTGATGGACAAGCAGACAGGCCCAAAAGGTTTTCTTGTGGTGCTGCCCGGTGAGATCATCGAGATACCACAGGACAGCGACAAATCATGGCTGACGCTGTTTTACAGCTTGCCGCGAGAGCTTACGGAGAAATGGAAACCAGCCTATGAGCTGCCTCGCTGCCCGTATGAGGTCTTGCGGACGGACAAATATGACCACACCGTATGTGACGATATGTTCAAGCTGCTTGTGTGGGACTGCTACGCATGGTGCGCATGGCAGTTCTTCCAAGTCAAAGACCGAAAGGGCAACTACCGCGACATTCCCGGCAACTGGAATCAGTACACAGGATATTTCCCTTTGTGGCGGCTGTCGTACAGCATTATCCCCTACATCCGAATGAAGTTTGAGCAGAACGGGCTTGGCTTCCAAAACCTTTACAACATCCCGCAGGGTGTGGAAGTGCCGTGGCTGACCTATCAGCAGTTCAGCAATCTGATCGGTAATGTCACCGACATGGTGATTGCGGAACAGAACTGGCAGCCGATGATCGACGCGATCTGGGAAAACCGCACCATGGAGGACTATGAAACCACCAGCAGCACCGTCAAGACGGATTTCATGCGGAAGTGGCATCACAACCGCTCCGGCAAGCCGATTTCTCTGGACGAGATGATGGAGAATGAGGATGGCGATATTTTTGAGGTCGCTGATCCTCGCGGCGAATTTGAGCAGAAGGTTATCTCTGAAATGCAGATTGCCACCTTTGCCGAGCAGAGCATCAGCGGGAAAGACCAGGAGATATTGAAGCTGCGCATGGACGGCTTGACCGAGCAGGAGATTGCAGACAAGGTTGGCTACAAGACAGCCAGCGCAGTCCATAAGCGGATCGCCAAGATCGCAAACGCCTATGAGGATTTTGTGACCGCCGAATATGGGAAATACTTGGACAATTCCTCCGGGAAGCGAGGGCATTAAATGACAAATAATGATATTCTTGATTTGATTCGCCGTTGCAACATACGAGATGGCAAAGAACTCATTCCCGGTAATGCCTATTTGTTCAATAAGAAGTTTAGAAGAAATGCTAACGGCAGAATTACTTACGAACAGGAGGAGCTGATTGTCCTTGTCAAAAGGGGGATCAAAGTCGGCGGGATATATCGAATGGGTTCCTATGATATTCATGTGATCATGGATGAGCGTTTTGAAGGTCAACACATTATGAGTGATTTCCTCAGAACAGGAATTATCAATGATATTTGGCCAGAAAACACCAGTGTGGAGCTTTGCGGCGTATATACCCGTGAAGAATTTGACAAGAAAAAGCATTTAGCAAAACTTTGTAACATGACAGTTAGAAACGAGGAAAAAATAGAAAAG
>ENA-OPBN01001489-OPBN01001489.1-human-gut-metagenome-genome-assembly--contig:-NODE-1489-length-10486-cov-2.358067_pt1 | contig 10486 bp, 7 predicted proteins | sample MGYA00241068_ERZ501452 | MGnify/ENA primary metagenome ERZ501452 (study PRJEB25962, sample SAMEA2042507) | human gut metagenome | biome: human gut; feature: human-associated habitat; material: faeces... | reverse complement strand
TATAAGGTGAGAGCTGGCTCATCAGATAAGCGGTTACCCAGTTATCCGAGTTCTGTAATCCCCACTTGATCGTAACCATCTCGCCGATTCGCTTCGCGCTGGCGTTACGGGGAACCCACAAACGGCCGTTCTCGTCCATCAACTGCTGCTGCACATGTAGCATCTGGTCGCAAGGACTGATCCCCTCGATCATCGCCAACGAATAAAGGAACGGTTTCATGGTAGAACCGATCTGACGGCGACCGCCATTCACCATATCATATTGGAAGTCATTATAGTCAATACCACCTACATAAGCCTTGACCTGCCCGGTGCGAGGGTCCATCGACATAAACGCCGTACGCAAGAAACTCTTATGATAACGAATCGAATCCAAGGGAGACATGATCGTATCGATCGGACCATCCCAACTAAACACACGCATATCGACAGGCTTCTCAAACTCCTCGCGCATATCGGCCTCAGCCATTCCACTCTTTTTCATCGCCCGATAGCGATCTGTCTGGTGCATCGCACGCATCAACATCGTGTCTACTTGACCGACACTTACGTCTCTTGAGAACGGAGCATAGCTACGCCCCTTCTTTTCCCGGAAGAAAGCCGGTTGAAGATCTTTACTCATATGCTCGCGGACAGCGTCTTCCGCATATTTCTGCATACGTGAATCAATAGTGGTATAGATCTTAAGACCGTCTGTATAAATATTGTAGTTGGTACCGTCTTTCTTCTTGTTTTTAGCACACCAGCCGAAAAGCGGATTTTATTTTTGTTACACCATCCATATAATGGATTCGTCGCCCAAGATAATGAGTCCTCACTGAATTTCTGAGATTGCCAAGAGGCGTAATCCTTACGCTCCGGTTTCTTCGCGGTCATTGTCAGACGAAGGTATTCACGGAAGTAAGGAGCCAAACCGTCTTTATGGTCCATACGGGTAAAATGTACGACCAAGGGTAAAGCCTTCAACGAATCACATTCCGCCTTGGTTATGTACCCGGCCTTTTCCATCTGCTCCAAAACCGTATTACGACGGCCGATGGTACGCTTGTTATGGCGAACCGGATTGAAATAAGAAGGGTTCTTGCACATGCCTACCAACGTGGCGGCTTCCTCGATCTTCAAGGTTTTAGGGGTCTTCCCGAAATACACACGAGATGCGGATTGGATTCCCACGGCATTGTACAAGAAGTCAAACTTATTCAGATACATATTTATAATCTCTTCCTTTGTGTAATAACGTTCCAATTGAACCGCGATCACCCATTCGATCGGTTTCTGGAAAAGACGTTCCATCATATTATCGGCACTCGGCGAGAATAATTGCTTCGCTAATTGCTGGGTAATGGTACTACCGCCACCACCGCTTTTTTGCATCAAGATACCCCGCTTCACGATGGCACGAAACAAACCCTGCGCATCGATACCGCTATGTTCGGCGAACCGGATATCCTCGGTAGCGATCAAGGCTTTCACCAAATCCGGCGAAAGATCCTCATAATTCACGTAAATACGATTGTCTTTGCTATGCGCATAGGCTCCCAACGCCTTTCCGTCCGAGGAGATAACTTGGGAAGCATATTTATCAATCGGGTTCTCCAATTGTTCCACCGGAGGCATATAACCAATTGAACCATTCGCTATCGCCATAAACACCATTACCACCGCCCCTAATATAGCGAGGTATACTATCCAACAAGAAATAAGGATACCTTTTGTAATCTTTGATGCCATCTTTTTATATTTCACGGTATGGATAAGAGACTCATCTTATCCACAACGACCTATTTAAGATCACAAAAATAGAGGAAAATACGATCTTATGCAAGTTGAGGCACATATTTCGCCAACAAATAACCACCAGCTAGTAACCAAACATATAAAATAGTGGCCAAAACAAAGGGCTTAGCGCCAGCTTTCTTAAATTTCTCGATACTAGTCTCCGTACCAAGAGCAGTCATGGCCATTGTCAGCATGAATGTATCTACCTGATTGATCCCATCTACAACCGCATGAGGAAGCAAGTCGAACGAATTGAAACCAATCACGGCCAAGAAACCAAACGCAAACCAAGGAATAGTGATCTTACCACGAGAAGGGGCAACGCCTCCGCCATTCCTCCCCCCGTTAACCACGGACTTCACGGCGGTTCGAGCCAACATGAAACTCATGACCACTAGCACAGGAGCTAACATCATCACACGAATCATTTTCACGATAATAGCCGCATCCGAAATTTCCTTTCCCATAGCGTTACCGGCTCCTACCACATGAGCTACCTCATGCAAGGTCGCACCCGTATAAAGTCCCATTTGCTCCGGGTCTAAATCAAGAATACCCGCACGGTACATCACCGGATAAATAAACATAGAAAGCGTACCGAAAATCACGACTGTCGATACGGCAACCGCCGTCTTATGAGCCTCGCACTTCACGACCGGTTCAGCGCCCAATACCGCGGCAGCCCCGCAAATAGCGCTACCCGTGGCGGTCAGTAAAGCAAGGTCTTTATCCATTTTCATCAATCGCCCCACCCAAACACCGATCAAGATGGTAAGCACCACGATCACCATATCGATCAGGATTGCCGGAAGGCCGATCGCAATCACGCTCTGGAAGGTCAGCTTAAACCCATATAGTACGATACCCGCACGAAGCACTTGCTTAGTACAAAACAGGATACCCGGAACCCACGTCTCCGGCAAATGGTTTCTCAGGCTGTTGGCGTACAACATACCTAAAATAATGCCGACAATCAGCGGACTGAATGACAATTGTTTAATAAACTGGAACTCCGCGATATAGAATGCGGAACAAGAGAAAAGGGCTATCAGCAAGACACCATGTAATACGTTACCTCGTTTTTCACTAAACATAATTATTGATTTATTTAGTACAACATATCATTATTTGATTTCGTTCGCGAAAGTACATATTTTCATCCGATCCCTTACTTCACAAGTTTTTATAGCGAATAACCTAAAGTTATTGCCAATGTTGACTGGCAAAACGCATGAAACTTTCTTCCATACCGCTGTTCTGCCCCTGCGGCTCCACAAAGGAGAAAGTCCGTTCGGCCTTAAAGCCCTCAATTTCTATCACTTTCAAACGTCCTGCCATCAGCTCACGTGTCACCGCCCGAATAGAAAGAATTCCCAAAGCATCGGAATTTTCCAAGAATAATTTGATACTCTCCGTACTACCTAGCTGCAATAATACGTTCAATTGCGACAGTTTGATCTGGTGTTTTGCCAAGGTCCCCTCCAAGACCTCAAGCGTACCGGAGCCGTTTTCACGAAGTACTACGGGCAAAGCACAAAGTTGTTCCAACGTCAGTTCGTCATAAGCAGCCAACTTAGACCCTACATGAGTGACAACCACTAACTCATCCTTCATAAAAGGTATATAATGCATCGTATTTTGACGGGTAGTCCCTTCCACCAATCCTAACGTTATTTTTCCATCTCGCAAAGCCAACTCTATATCCCGGCTATTCCCATTCAATACAGATACATGTATATCCGGAAACATCTTAATGAATAAAGCAAGCACGGGCGGAAGAACATATTGGGATATTGTCGTACTGGCACCTAAATGTAAATCCCCCAGAAAATTATTTGTCAACAGATTCATCTCGAAATCCAATTGACGATACGAAGCCAATAAGGAATGGGTATGCGAAAACAACAACTCGCCCGCACGAGTTAAACGGATCTGGCTACCTGTTCGTTCAAAGAGAGGCGTCTTATACTGAACCTCCAACTCATGGATATGCTTGCTAATAGCGGGTTGGCTAATGAACAATTCCCGGGACGCTTTCGTGAAGCTTAAGTTACAAGCTACGCTATGAAATACTTTTAATCGAAAATCCATGATATTCTACCTTTTGCTGTTTTAATTTAACAAAGATAAAAAAAATACTATATATTTGTGGATTGAAACATAAATATATGAATGAATATGAAATATCTATATGTTTTATTGTTGACGTTGACCGTCAACGCATGCAGTGGTCAACGCAATCAAAAAACGGAGGAATCCAATGTAGCGCCACCCACCTTTGAAATGGTCTCGGTCCCCACCTTAATCACGGACCCAGTGGAAAGGGCCGAATATTTAGTGAAACATTATTGGGATAAATTCGACTTCAAGGATACGACCTATATCCATGAACCTCAAGTGACCGAGCAGGCATTATCCAACTATATAGATTTGATGAACTATGTCTCGCCTGCGGCTATGTCTTCTTCCGTAAAAGCGATGATGAAACAAACAGAACAAGACAGTGCCATGTTTCAGTACTTTTCCGAGATGATGGAGAAATATCTATACGACCCGAACTCCCCCCTAAGGAATGAGGAAATGTATATAGCAGTATTGGAATATCTTACCGAATCCTCGTCATTAAGCGATGTGGAAAAGATACGTCCCGCCCATTTGCTAGAGCTCGCATTAAAAAACAGAATCGGGACGCCTGCGACCGATTTCACGTACACATTAGCGAACGGAAAAACCGGGAAATTATACAATATAAAAGCGGATTATCTATTATTATTTTTCTATAATCCGGACTGTCATGCTTGTCAAGAAATAACCAGACAAATGGAATCGTCCTTCTTGATCAATGAATTTTCAAAAAGCAACAAACTAAAGATCTTAGCCGTTTATCCGGACGAGGATCTGGACGCATGGAAAGAGCATGTTTCCGTCATGCCTAAAGATTGGATCAACTCATACGACAAAAGTGTTTCGCTTAAAAACGACGAGATCTACGACTTAAAAGCGATACCCACATTATATCTATTAAACAAAGAGAAAAAAGTATTGTTGAAAGACGCTACTTTTCAACAGATCGAAAATTATTTATCACAAACAACTAACTAATTTAAAACATGAAAAAAATCTTATTGTCCTTGGCTTTCTTAGCAGGAGTGAGCCTAACGGTTTCCGCCCAATTCAAGATTGGCGGCAAGACCATTAATACGAAAAAAGTGATTAATGCCGCGACTGATGTAGCGCATGCCGCTACTCTATCCGACGAGGATGTAGCCAAAATGGCAAAAGAGTACATCCAATGGATGGACACTCATAACGAGGTAGCAGGTCCGGATACGGAAATGGGAAAACGCTTGGAACGCTTGACCGCCAATGTAAAGAAAGTTTCCGGCCTAGACTTAAACTTTAAAGTATATAATGTAGTAGATGTAAACGCTTTCGCCTGTGGAGACGGAAGTGTACGCGTATGTGGCGGATTGATGAAAATCATGGACGATGACGAGGTATTCGCCGTTATCGGTCATGAGATCGGGCACGTCGTTCATTCCGACTCTAAAGACGCCATGAAAAACGCTTACTTGACCTCCGCCGCTAAAAACGCCGCCGGAGCTGTAAGTGGAACCGTATCCAAACTGACCGACTCTCAACTGGGAGACATGGCACAGGCCTTGGCCGGCGCTCAATATTCCCAGAAACAAGAGTATGAGGCGGACGAATTCGGTTTCCAGTTTTGTATAGATAACGGGCGAGATCCGTACGGAATGTCTAACTCATTAAATAAATTGTTACAACTGAGTGAGTCAGAAGCTAAATCGTCCAAGTTTATGCAGATGTTCTCAAGCCATCCCGAAACTCAAAAACGTGCCGATCGGGTAAAAGAGAAGGCCGATGAGTACGTGAAAAGCAAGCAATAACTGTTAACGGTCCTTTAGCAGGAAGGACTATTATTAAAATAAAGCTAACGTATCAAGGATTTGCGCCACGGAATCATGCTGTACAACATAAAATACTATATATTTGCACCGTGTTTTTCATGGTATTAGATTTAAGGTTAGCAATGAAGATTGGTCGTCCGTGACGGATGACCATTTTTTTTGCTTTGATAATCAAAAAAACTTCTACCTTTGCAAAAGATCTATCTATTAAGAATCATGAAACACACACATAAATATTTAATTTTTGCTATATCCATATTTCTTGTCTCTTTGTTAACCCTAGGTTGCCAAGAAAAAGAAGAAAAGAAAGTCGTGCTTATCCATTCTTTTGAGCAAAAGAAAGATACCTACCCGATTTTTAATGAAGTGCTGGAACGAACATTCAATAAGCAAAAAATAAACCCGAAGATTCATACATTCTATCTAGATTGCGAGCAATATCTGGATAGTGCCGAAATAGCCCGAATGTATAATTATATTGACTCGATCAAAGAGATTAAACCCGATATCATATTAGTAAACGATGATCAAGCTTGCTACTCTTTATTAGCTTGCGGACACCCGTATCTAAAAGAAATACCGATTGTTTTCGCCGGCGTAAATTATCCGAATTGGTCGCTTTTAAAGAAGTACCCCAATGTTACCGGACTACACGACAAACAAGACTTCATCAAGAATATAGAATTTATACATAAATTATTCGGAGTATTGCAAATCCAGATTCCTTGCGACCGGACAATCCTTGGAAGAAAATCCTTTAATGACTTTTGGCAACAAATACAAGGACACCCGGAAATAGAAATAATCCGCCTTAAAATCCGGGGGCTAGAGTTAGATAAAATCGGAACAAATGACAGTCTATTTGTAAAGAGGCTCATAGACCTTACCCAAAATGGCACTCAGATGCGGTCGCTACCGGGAAAAAACTGTATCGCAAAAATAAATACCCTTCCATACCGAGTTTTACCGGGATCTTCTTTGCTCTTTAATTTGTCCGGCACTCTGGATCAAAGCACTTATCTAGATATAAAATACGATCATACCTCCGAAGCTTTTTATCAATTAGTCAATTATCCCAGCTTCTCCGCTCATTACGAACCGATTCAATATCATCCGGCTAAAAGACGGAATCGATACATCGGAGGTTATTTCACATCCATAGAAATACAAGCACGAGAACAGGCGGAAATGGCTTCGTTAGTGTTGAAAGGGACCCCTGTCGTAGAAATTCCGATCAAAGAAAGCAGTAAGGAATATATTCTCGTATGGCATACCATAAAAGCATGGGGAATACCTATCGAGAAGATCCCTTCTTATGCCCGTTTAGTCAATATCCCTTTTTATGAGCTATACAAGAAACAGCTAATCGCTTTCATTTGCGTAGCGTTCATTTTTATCAATATCGTTGCCACGGGATTATGGAAGCTATATTCCAGAGAACAGAAATATAAGAAATTAGCGCAAGCCAATTTGGTAAAACAGAACAAGGAACTGGAAGTAGCCTTAGAGAAGGCTAAAGAGTCCGACCAAATGAAATCGGCATTTTTAGCGAATATGAGCCATGAGATACGGACTCCATTGAACGCTATTGTCGGATTCTCGAATCTTATGAACACAGACATCGAGCTTAGTAAGGAAGAACGGGAAAACTTTACCGAGTTAATCAATACGAACAGCGATCTGTTATTGAACCTTATCAATGATATCTTAGATCTTTCCCGTATCGAATCGGGCCGTATGTCATTCTCCTTCCAGCAATATTCTCTAAATGAATTAATAAGCACGATTTACCAGACTTTCCAAGTTTTAATGCCGGAGAACGTAGAACTTCGTATGCAAATACCGGAAAAAAGCATATCCATTCCCACGGATAAGTTTCGGTTGACACAAGTGATTACCAACTTTCTTAGCAACGCTATTAAATTCACGCAAAAGGGATATATATTGATTGGTTATGAATACCGAGAGGAAGGGCGGCATGTACATATTTTCGTAGAAGATACCGGCATTGGTATCCCGAAAGAAAAACAAGACGCCGTTTTCAATCGTTTCACGAAACTGGATGAATTCGCCAAAGGTACCGGCTTGGGACTATCCATTTGCAAAGTGATAGCCGAACGTTTCGATGGGTATATCGCCGTAGAGTCCGAAATAGGAAAAGGAAGCCGTTTTTCCATTATCCTTCCCCTTAACCCCAAACACACTGAAAGTGATTAATCACATTTATTCGCGATAATCCCGAAAATAATATTACTTTTGCTTTTGTATACAATTTTAAATTTCAGATCTGTGAGTACAAGAATAAAATTAAGGGTTCAAGGATTAGCGAACAGCCAAATTCAATCCGGGGCCTATGCGTTAATTTTGGCAGAGGAAAATGGTCCACGGCGAATTCCAATCATCGTAGGCATCGCTGAAGCACAGTCTATAGCGATCGCTTTGGAGCATATCGTACCTCCTCGTCCATTAACACACGACTTATTCGCCACTTTTGCGCAAGCCTTCAACGTCATTCTTAAGGAAGTCTACATATACAAATTCGAAGATGGTGTGTTTTACTCAGAATTAGAGTTTAGCGACGGTGAGCGCTCGATAAAGCTGGACTCTCGTACTTCCGACGCGATTGCCATAGCGCTTCGCGTAAATTGCGACATCTTTACTTCCGAGGAGATTGTAAAGGAATGCGGTGTCGTACTGGAAGACACCCTGTCCATCCCCGCTGACGAACCGGAGGAGGATGACAATTTATTAGAATTAGAACCGGATGAGATTAAGGACGAAGCCCAGTTAAAGAAATGGTTAAGCCTATTGGATATCCAAGAAATAAACGAGCGATTGGAAGACGCTATAGCCGACGAAAATTACGAATACGCGAAAATGTATAAAGACGAGTTGCGCCGTCGAGAAGAAGAGGAGGACACAAACAAATGATTGGAGAACAAGGAGGATTCGGACTGGTCTCACTTTTAAGAGGTCTGCTTGGAATCATTACGATTTTAGGTATCGCCTATGCGATGAGTTATGACCGTAAACGGATCGATTGGAAATTAGTAGGTGGAGGTTTGTTCATGCAGATCGTATTCGCCTTGGCGGTTTTATATGTGCCGTTCGTCGGAATCCTATTGGAAGGATGTGGCAAGATATTTGTTAAGTTGATGGACTTCACGGATGCCGGTCTTACTTTCTTATTAGGCCCGTATGCCTCTAAAGCGGCAGGATTCAGTTTCTTGCTTCATTCGCTACCGATTGTTATTTTCTTCTCCGCCTTGGTTTCCATGTTTTACCATTGGGGGATTATCCAGAAAGTAGTCGGTGCCTTTGCGTGGGTATTGCGTAAATTCATGAATATATCCGGCTCGGAGGGATTAGTGGCCGCCGGTAATATTTTTATGGGAATGACAGAATCTCCTGTGTTGATCAAGAATTACCTGCCGACGATGAATCGTTCGGAGATATTTTTGGTCATGGTATCCGGAATGGGTACGATCGCCGGTTCCGTAATGGGTACTTACATAGGTATGTTGGGAGGAACAGACCCGGCGGCGAAGGTTTTATTCGCCACTCACTTGCTCTCGGCTTCCGTAATGGCAGTACCGGGTTCAATCGTTTTAGCGAAAATGCTTTGTCCGCAAACAGAAGAAGCCACGGATCATGTAGCTATCTCCGGTAAGGAAAAAGAGAACTCGAATATTCTAGATGCCATCTCATCGGGTACGGTTACCGGCGTAAAGTTGATGACGAATATTGCCGCGATGTTATTGGTATTCATATCCCTTGTAGCGTTAGCGAATTATATTACGGAAGGTGTGATAGGACGTTATACCGGACTGAACGACTGGATTGTAAAGATTACGGACGGTAAGGCGCAGGGCTTGACCTTCCAATTTATACTGGGCGTAATCACCTCTCCTTTCATGTGGTTGATCGGGGTTCCCAGCCAAGACATCATGTTAGTTGGTTCTTTATTGGGACAAAAGACCATATTGAACGAATTTGTCGCCTATTTCCAATTGCAGCAATGGAAAGATGCCGGATTATTCATGTATGAGAAATCGATCTTGATGTCTACTTATATCCTTTGCGGATTCGCTAATATATCGTCTATCGGTATCTTATTAGGCGGATTGGGCGTATTAGCCCCGGAAAAACGAGGATTAATTTCACGTATCGGCCTACCGGCCATGATCGGCGGAGCCCTGGTCTCTGTGCTATCGGCTACTATAATTGGTATGATCCTTGGGTAATTGAGAATTGAGAATTGAAAATTAGATGGTCATGCAGATTTTTTATACACCAGATATAACTATCAAGCCGGAATTACCGGAAGAAGAAGCAGGACATTGTATACGGGTACTTCGTCTAGGTGAAGGCGATGAGATAGTATTGACGGATGGGCAAGGCTCTTTTTATAAAGCGGCTATTAGCCGGGCGCATCCCAAACATTGTGAGGTGACCCTCTTAGAGAGTTGGAAACAACCCGATCTCTGGAACTTCAATCTCCATATAGCCATAGCTCCTACCAAAAACATGGACCGGATGGAGTGGTTCGTGGAGAAAGCGACGGAAATAGGGATCAATGCGATCACCTGTTTGAATTGTCGTTTCTCAGAGCGTAAAGAGATCAAGCCGATTCGATTGGAGAAGATATTGGTCAGTGCCATGAAGCAATCCCAGAAAGCGACTTTGCCGGCGTTAGAAGGAATGACAGATTTCAAGAAGTTTGTCGCCACTCCCTTTGACGGGCGTAAGTTTATCGCCCATTGCGAGGAAGGCGAGAA
>ENA-OPBN01001487-OPBN01001487.1-human-gut-metagenome-genome-assembly--contig:-NODE-1487-length-10490-cov-1.961092_pt1 | contig 10490 bp, 7 predicted proteins | sample MGYA00241068_ERZ501452 | MGnify/ENA primary metagenome ERZ501452 (study PRJEB25962, sample SAMEA2042507) | human gut metagenome | biome: human gut; feature: human-associated habitat; material: faeces... | reverse complement strand
CAATGGCTGGACAGCAACCGCATTCCGTCCATGAGTCTGTGCTTTACTGGGCTGAAAGACAGTATGCAGGCCACGATTCATATTGACGATTCGCCGGCGAATATCGAAACTTTGCGTGAGGCAGGGCAGCATGTGGTCGTGTTCGATCAGCCATACAACAGTACGTATGCTGGTCCCAGAATCGACAGTTGGAGCGACACCAACGTTGAAACGCTCCTCACCCTCTTCGAATCCTGGCCGGAGTAAGGGGTGTGCTGGCGGTAGCTGCGATTCCGTCCGTGTGACTCTGGTAATCGGTTTTAGGTGCGGGTTGTGCGGACGGGATTATGTGAGCGACCGCATGATTTGTCAGTTGACCGCACGATTTCTTCTATCTGGCCTCATGATTTTGTTTTGGCGACCTCACGATCTGGAAAAGAGTGTCCCCGATTGAAATCGTGAGGTCGCCAGATCACAATCATGAGGCCAGCCAAACCAGATCATGGGTCAGACTAATGCTGGGGTAGACGTTTCAGCGCGTCAGCCAGTCTGCGGCGGAATATACCTGCTCGTCTTTGGCTTGAAAACTTGATTCCACGCGAGCCGCCACAAAGCGCCGCTCAGAGCGCAAAGACGCAGGAATTTGTGGAAAGCGGTCACGTTTCGCACATTGAGATAACCGGCCACGTCTCGCTCGACATATGTGCTGAGATATGACGAAAAGAAGAGTTCAAGCGGCATTTCGGAACTGTAGAGACGGGGGTAGCCGGCGCGCAGCATAAAATCATCCGCGAGCACGCTCCCGAATCTGACATTAGAGTTCTGACATCAGAGTGATAAAAATGGCGAAAAGTTGGTTGTCGATTCTTGAGCCAAGTTCCATCGCTTTTCGACTACGACCATATTCCAAAAATAAATACGAAAAGAGCCTGCCATACGTGAGGTGACGCATGGCAGGCTCTTTTCGTATCGCAATCTTCAGAAGTAATCGGATATTGCGATGTGCTGACGATCAGAACACTTGAATGCTTTCGATGTACAGCTGGTTGCCCGGCAGGCTATCAAGTGGGACCCACAGCATGATGTCCTGCGTTTCCACGGCCTTGTCGAACTTGATGTCGGTCGTGCCGGAAGCGTCAAACTCGAACTGCGCCACCTGTTCGCCTTGGGACGGGCTGTTTGTCGCATTCACGCGAATATATCCCTGACCACCGGAAGAACGAATTTTGATGACCATGCGATACGCCTTCTGCGGCTGGCTCAGATGCACGTAATATCCGTAGCCCTGCTGTCCGTCAGGATTCGACAGGAACTGACGATTGTCGATTTCGTACGCGGTCGTGTTTTCCGGCTGCTTCGGATCCGGCACTTTCTTCGACTGCTTATCGGCGGTCACGACCTTGTCCTCGGTTTTCTTGGGTTGCTTGGACGCCGTAGACTCGCCGGAGGCCGGCGTATTGGCGGAAGCATCGGAAGAATCCTTGGAATTGGACGAATCGGTATTGCCGGACGTATCGGAATTGGAAGAATCCGCGGAATTCGCATCCGACTGATCTCCTTCGCCGAACGGCACTTCGTCAAGATTTATTTCCGGCCATGGTCCTTTTGAATCAGTCGTAACCGAATCTGAAGGCTGCATCAAACCATGAACTGCAAACCCAAGCGCAACCGCAACAACGATGACCGCAACGATAATCGCAACGACCTTCGTTTTCAGCTTGCCAAACAGTTTCGCGTCGGCAACGTCAGTATTCGCCGAAGCGGAAGAAGGATTCTTCGGCGTGAAGCTCGGCGGAACCGCGGCTCGACCGGCGGCATACGCGGCATCGATCGCCTCCTGCTCTGCTTTCAACGCACGGGCGGACTCCTCGCCGGGCTGAATGACCTGACCATCCGCGCCGATCACTGGAATGCGACCGGTTTTTTCCAACTGGGAATCGTCGGATGACATGCCATCGTCCGGTACGGAAACCCTGATGGGGAAGGAGAAGGGAGAATCGCTGGTGTCGGTCACGCCATCGATGTCTTCTTCGCTCAGCAGTTCACGGCCGCTGCTCCACAACGATTTCACCGCTCCACTGGTGGCCGCGACGCCTTTCGCCAAAGCCTCCTTGCCATCGGAAAAATCGTTATGCGGTTCGGGAGCCGTGAACGTCATTTCCGGAATGCTTCCAGCCGCTGCCAGCGTATCCGGCAGCGGGAGCACATCCTTCTCAAGAATCTGCAGTAACGGAACATTGGCGATTGAGCATTCCGAATCCATGGAAGGCAACGTGATATCCATGCTTCCCAACGATGACAGCGGTTGGTACTCGCCAAGCAACGCTTCCAATTCCGCAATGGTTGCCATCGGAACGGTGGGGAAGCCGTCGTCCTCTTCAAGTTCGAGACCGCGCTTGCAGATCACGCGGAATTCCATCGGCGTGGTCGGCGCGAGCGTTTCAAGACGGAAATCCGTCGACAGCGTGGACGGGCGTCGGATCAGCATAGCGTACAACAGCGCTGAGATTTGACGGATCGCAAGCTGTTCCCGATTTTCCAAAGCCTGCGCGCGGGAAGTGTCGGCAAGCATGATGCTCACTGGAGCATCTGCGATCTGAATGCCGGAACGGGTCAGTCGCACCGTGTCGGTGCTGATGGAGAAATGCGTGAGATTGTCTTTTTGCAGCGCATGCAATGATTCGATGACTTCGCCAATGATGGAGCGCATGGCTGTATAGCTCAACGGCTGGTTGGCGTTCAGCGCAAGATATTCACTGAGGGTCATGCCTTCGTCAAGCTGCGTCACCACCAGCGCGACCTGGCCGGCATGCTGGAGCTGCAGCACTTTCGTGAAGTGGGAATCATGCGAAATAGCCAGCATGGAAGCGGTTGCGTTGACTTCCTGCAATGCCTTGCTGCTGCTGACAATAAACAGCTGGCAATCCCGTGCGAGCACATGGTCGCTGGCCTTCCAGACCTGCAGTCCGGTTTCTTCGCGCAATGGCGAAACGAGCACGTAGCGATTGCTGATGGTATCTCCCAGCTGAGGTTTCATGGGTTCCTTCAACTTTTTGTAAACGTTTGTTCTGCCTATGGTCACTCGCCGTTTTCGGCGTCGTCCTGTTCCAGTCTATCGTTGGGGCTGGTCGGCTTGCGAAGTCCGGGAATACGTGAGGAAATCAGTGCGATCGCCTCCTTGAATTCCTCGGAACGTAGCAGCCGCAACATGCCTACGTAAACGATGAAGGCCACTATGGCCAGCAGTGCGGCACACGCCACTGCCTGAATCCAGTTCATATGACCGTCCACCGCTCCGATTTGGGCGCCGACAAGCTGGTAGACGCTGTCACGTACCGTCACGCCGATGAACATGGTAGCTACTGCCGCGCCAATCGATTTCAGATACGAGATGGCTATGCGCGGACCGTCGATATTGTTTTCGAATCGTTTGCGCAGCATGGCATACAGGATGGGGATCGGCAGTATGTAGCTCATGGCTCCTACCATGCCGATCATTGTCGTCCATTCGGTAGGGGGGAGTAGTTTCGCGCCGATGATCACGCTTACCGCTTGAATGCCCATGGCGAACAGCATGAAAATGAACGGCGATTTGCCGTCTTCGAATGCATAGAACGTGCGCTGGATAATCAGATACGCGCTGGCGAACGGAAGTCCCACGCCAAGCGTGACCAACGGTCGCCATAAGAATCGCCTCTCTGACGCTCACAGACGGCAGCAACGCGAGAATGATCGGAACGGGCATCACCACGAAAGCGACCGCGAAATAGCACATGATCACACCCATATTGCGCAGCGCCTGGCTGAGATCGATGCGCGCTTCGGCGATATTATGATCGGCGACCGCACGGGATATTTTCGGGAAAATCGCGGTTGCCAGCGAAACGGCAATCAGCGAATACGGCAACATGTAAATCGTGTACGCGTTCTGGTATGAAGCATTGCCGGCCACGTCGAGCGGATTGATGCCGAACTGCTGCTGCGCGAGCATCGGCGCGTTAGTGGAGGTACGCGTGATTACGATATTGGCGAGCTGGTCGATTACGACAATGCCGACACTCCAAGCCGCGACCGGTCCCATGGAACGCAATCCAATGCCACGAAGGCCGAAGATGGGGCGGTATTTCAATCCGATTTTGGTCAGTGGAATGAACAGTACCAGCGCCTGGAATGCCACGCCCAACGTCCACGTGCCTGCGGTCAGGGCGATTTTGTCGGCGGTCCAAAAATCAAGCGGATGCTCGGTGGCACGGCCGAATAGCGCGATGAACGTGCCGAAGCCGATGCAGCTGATGATGTTCGCACCCACGGAACTCCACGCATACGCGGTGAAATGGTCTTTGGCTGCGAGAATCTGGCCGACCACCGTATATAGGCCGTAGAAGAAGATCTGCGGCATGCACCACAGGGTGAATGAGGTCGCCAACGCCATGGTTTCGGGGCTACCGTTCACATACAGCTTGGTGAGCAGCGGCGTGCATAGGGCCATCAGGATCGTCACCGCCAACAGCATGGTGATGGCAAGCGTGATGAGCTTGTTGAGTTTGGTTTCGGCGTCTTTTGCCTTCAACGTGCGTACGATCTGCGGCACGAGCACGGCGTTGAAAATACCGCCGGAAACCAAGGTGTAGATCACCTGCGGAATCATGGATCCGGCTTGGTAGGCGTTCGCCGCATAGCCGGTGGTGCCTAAAGCCCAAGCGAGCAGAATGGTACGGATTTGCCCGGTCACGCGCGAGGCCGCGGTGCCGGAGGCCATGATCAGTGAATTACGGCCAACGGAAGAACTCATTCGTCTGGATCCTTCTTACGGTGGGATTGGCGCCACAGTCCCAAAGCTCCAAGCAGCACGGCGATGCCGATGATGATGAAGCCGGTTTTGTCGCTGATCTGCAATGCGCTGGTGATGTGGGTGGTTTGTGTCGCTCCGAATGTGATGCCCTGCCTGTCCTGCAGGCTGAGCGTGGCGTCCGCGGTGCCGGAGGTGGCTACGCGGATAATGAACGCCACTTGGGCTTCGCCGTGCGCGGGCACTTCCACGGTGTCGAAACGCGAAGTGACGATCTGCATGGAGTTGGTCAATGATGAGACTTTTACCGTGACCGGATAGGGGTGGCTGTTGCTGATGGTAACGGGCATTTGCGCGGTTTCGCTGACCACGTTGACGTTTTCCGTCGGTGTGATGGCCACGCCGTTGATGAGCAGGGACGCCAGTTGCCCGGCTCCTTCCACCATGGTGCTTCCGGCTGGATTTTCGCCGCCTAGCGCGTGCAGGGCCATGATGCCGTGCGCGTTGACGAGCTGCCTGCGCCACGCTTTGAGGCCTGCGGGGGCCTGCTTGGCATCGTCGGCGACGTCGGTGAGGATGGATGCGTTGAATCGTTTGATGTCGTTTGTCGAGGCTGCCAGTGTGTTGAGCGTCTGCCTGAGATTGGCTTGCGTCGCATCATTGATTCCGTCGGATTGCGGCACGATCGCGGCTGCATCGTCGCCGCTCAAGGCGGGGTCGGCGTTGTTGAGCGTGTTCAGATCGGTGATGTTCAGCCATGGCGATTGTTCGACGTCCGTCATCAGTGCGTCCACGACGGCCGGATCAGAGTTGCCGTTCAGGCAGACCAGCAGATTGCGTTCCGAATACGGCTGCTCCATCTGGTAGAACGCGCTTTGCGCGACGAATCGCGCGAGACGCCCGGCCGTTGTTCCCTCGCCGTCCGCTTCGGCGTCGGCACTGGTCGCCTTGCCTTGTGCAAGGTTGGAAAGCACGCTTTGCGCGGTCAGTACGGTGATGTCGCCGGCGTCGGTGGTTACTACGGTCTTGCCGGTTTCCGCGGTGGCCGCATCATCCTCTTCGAAATCATGCGTGGCGATGACGGTGTCGTACCCCTGCTGCTTGGCTTTCGCCAGCGCGTCTGCGGTCCAATTGCCGGTGCCCTGCCATGCATACGTGGTCATACTCGCGTTCGGGTCACCCAACGCCGATTGATAGTTTTTCAAGGCCTGTTCGGCGTTCCATTGCGAGGTGCCGACGCCTGCCGAATCATAGGTTTTGCTGTCGTTCAGCGCGGAATAGGCGGTGATGTCGAACAGGGCCGGTTGCGTGATGCCGTCGACTTGCGTCGGCATCGGCATCGCCTTCAGATAGGTTGGATCGGCCACCACCTGCAGTTTGTCATGCTTGGTGAACGTCTGTTCCAGCGACTTGAGTCGTGCCTCGTCTTCTTTGCCGGGAACGGCGATTTTCGAGAGTTCCGCGGAGGTGACGCCACCTTTGTTGACGAGCTGTTCCAGCATGGTGTTGTCGGTGGTCCATCCTTGCGCTTCGAGCGGCTGCACGATGGTGATATTCATCGCGGGCGTGTCGGGGGTATTGATTCCAGCTCCGGTCCGTGTTGCGAAAGTGTGCGCTTCGTCTTGTTGAACGCCATTGGCCTCATAACTGAGCGTGACCGGTTTCGGCCCCCAGGAGTTGACGGACGCCAGCGTCTCCTGATTCGAGTCCGCGTCGATGTGCACGTTCGCCGAAGCTCCCGGTTGAAGCGCGGGAACCTCGCTCTGCCCAACGATATTGGGCGTGGGAATCTGCCCGATGCCTTCCGACCATTCCTGGATATCGTTGCGCGACACGAACGTGTAGAAGGCGTTCATGGCAAGGGTGAGCGTGCCTGAAGGGATTTCCTGATCGGTGGTGTTGGTCACCGTCGCGCTCAAATGATAGCCGGAAGTGTCGGTCAGCACGGCGGTGGAGGAGTCGATCGACAGCATGGTGCCGGATTGCGATTCCTGTGTTTCTTCGGCTTCGGCTTTCGGCACAGGTGCGTATAACAACATCAACGCCATGGTCATAACCATGGCGAGGATTGCCGAAAGCGCACGCATGCCGTGCGGAACGTTCCGTTGTGCGGGTTGATTCACCTTCACGCCTGTCTGTTGAGTTTCCTTGCGTACAGCCATGCTATCTTTCGTTCGTTCGGGTAGCTGAGAACGTCGTCCAAATCAGCAAAATCCACCCAAATCGCGTCTTCCGCCTCATGATCCGGGTCGCCTTCCACCGTCAACTCGCCGCCGATCTGACGCAATGCGAAATGATGCACCAGCTTGTGCACACGCTGGCTGGTTCCGGTGAACCAGTAGTCGATGGTGGCGATGGAATCGACCACTTCACCTAGGATTCCTGTTTCCTCGTGAACTTCGCGAACGGCGGTTTGCTGCGGTGTTTCGCCTTTTTCGATATGACCTTTCGGCAGGCACCATTCCAAATGTCCGCTACGCGAGTGGCGTGCGATGATCGCCACACGGCCCTTGTCGTCGAATACGAGACCTCCCGCCGAATATTCGCGCACTACCGGCAGTTCCTGCGCGTCGAGCGAGGCGAACGTGGTCGGACCGTCCGTGGCGCGCCGCTGCGGCATTATTGCCGGGGTGGGTGCGTTGGGCGTGATGATGGTCTCTTGCCGCAAGGAAACGGACTGCGATGTGTACAGCAGTTTGTCTGGTTCCATCGGATTTTGGGCATGGTCGTCCGCAGCATGGGCAAGCATGCGTGCAAGGTCTGCGGGCGTAATCATGATTCCAACCATACTCAATTCTGTGTGCAGGTGGGGTAACGGTATGCTGGTAAGGCAGAAACTTGTGGTGCCGGAAAGGGATGGCGTGAACTTCGAAGTGTGGCCAGAGGCCATTGAATTAGGGCGTATGTTCGCCGCGGAAGGCTATGAATTGGCGTTGGTGGGAGGTCCCGTTCGAGACCTGCTGTTGCATCGTAAATCGCATGATTTGGATTTTTGCACATCGGCGCGTCCTGAGCAGTTTGAACACATTTTGCGCCGTTTCGGGCGCGATGGCTTTTGGGATATGGGCCGTAAATTCGGCACGTTGGGCGCCATGCGCAGGCGTGAGGATGGCACGGAAGTGCAGGTTGAGGTAACGACCTACCGTTCCGACACGTATGACCCCGACTCGCGCAAGCCGGAAGTCAATTATGGCGACACGCTGGAAGGCGATCTTTCCCGCCGTGATTTCACGGTGAATGCCATGGCGTTGCGTGTGCCGGAATTGGAATTCGTCGATCCGTTCGGCGGCGCGAACGATTTGGCCAAGGGCGTGTTGCGCACGCCGGTCGATCCTCGCCAGTCGTTTGACGACGATCCGCTGCGCATGATGCGCGCCGTACGTTTCGTGGCGCAACTGGGCTTCCGTATCGAACCGGAAACCGCTGAAGCGCTGACCGACATGGTCGATCGCATTGAAATCGTTTCCGCTGAGCGCGTACGCGACGAACTGGTCAAAATGCTGCTGTCCGATCGCCCGCGCGCAGGTATCGAAGCGCTGGTCGATTCCGGTCTTGCCGATATCGTCTTCCCGGAAATTCCGGCATTGCAGCTCGAAATCGACGAACATCATCGTCATAAGGACGTGTTCGAGCACACCATGATCGTCATTGATCGTGCGGTTGCCCTCGAAACCGGCCCGGACGGCCCTGTGCCGGCACCGGATCTGACGTTGCGTTTGGCCGCGCTGATGCACGATATCGGCAAGCCGAAGACGCGTCGTTTCGAATCGGGTGGCAAGGTGAGCTTCCATCATCATGATGCGGTCGGCGCGAAAATGACCCGCAAGCGCCTTAAGGCATTGCATTTCGACCATCATATGGTCGAGGACGTCAGCGAGCTGGTCAATCTGCACTTGCGCTTCCATGGCTACGTGGAGGAGCCGTGGACGGATTCCGCGGTCCGTCGTTACGTCAAGGATGCGGGTCCGCTGTATGAGCGCCTGAACCGCCTTACGCGTGCCGACGCGACCACGCAGAACAAGCGCAAGGCCATGGTGTTCTCGTCGGCGATGGACGAGATGGAACAGCGCGTGCGCGATCTGAAGGAGAAGGAGGATTTCGACGCGATCCGCCCTGATCTGAACGGTGACGAAATCATGCAGCTGCTCGGCATTGACCCGGGACCGCTGGTTGGCAAGGCGTACAAGCACATGCTGGAATATCGCCTCGATAACGGCCCGGTCGAGCGTGATGTCGCTGTTGCCGAGTTGAACCGTTGGTATGAGGAACAGCAGGCCGAGTAGTCTGCTTGCTGACCTCACGATTTGGATTCTATGACCGCACGATTCGATTTTTCGGGCAAAAATAGAATCGTGAGGTCAGTCGGTTCCGAAAAGTGCGGTTTCGGGGGTATTCTCTGGAGGATTTCGCCCGCGATTTAACCCACGAATATAAGAATTGACCTCACGATCTTGATTTTCAGTGAAAAATCGAAATCGTGAGGTCAATCCGAAAATCTGCAAATCAAAAAATCTGCAAATCACACGGCGTCGTGTTCGGGGGCCTTCTGTACGTCGGTCATCTTGTCGACGGTAACGCATCCCTCGAAGCTGTCGATCTCCTTGCCGGCGGTCGGCACCTTCTTCTGATTCTGCAGATTGTCGAAAGTCGCGCCAACCACAACGTCGATCAGCATATCCTCACGATCGTCCATCACCATCGTCGCGTCGGTGAAGTTGCTGTTCACCGTGTACGCCTGATTGATGGCGTTCTTGCCGAAGATGATCATCGTGCGTTCCACTTTGGAGCTGGTGTAGTTGCCGGCTGCCTGGGTGTTGAACTCGCGGTTCTGCAACGCGCTGCTGACGGCTTGCGCGAAACCGGCGAATTCAGTGCCGTTGAGCACGCGCACGGTGATGTTGCGGTTTTCCACGTACTTGCCTTTGCTGCCGTCCTGTTCCTGTGCTGCGCAAGGGGCCTGCTGGCCGTAATTCGGCTGTACCGCGGCCGACTTGACATTGCCCAATCCTCCAACATGGAAGAAGAACAGCAGGGAAATCACCAATGCGATCGTCAAAATGGTGCCGGTGATGGTGAACACCACCTTTTGACGGCGGCGAATGTACTGTTTGCGCGCGGCGCGCTCGTCGTTAGCCTGAGTCATGTACGAGTCCTTCTCCAAAAATCGGTTGACTTCAACCTTACTGTTACGCGATGATATGCACAATCGGATGGGCCGGTGCCTTGGTGGCGATGATGCGGTCGACGCAACGGCTTTGTTGCCATGCCGACTGCACGGCGCGTGCCGCATCGTCGGTTGGCACGAATGCGATTACGGAAGGGCCGGATCCGGAGACGAACGCCTGCTTGGCGCCTGCCTGCAACGCTTCGTCGATCGCCTGTCCGCTGCGTGGATGCAGTGAGATCGACGCCTGTTGCAGATGATTGTTGTCGGTTGCGCCGGCGCCGATTTGGTCGAACATGGCATACACTTCCGGCGTGCGCAGTTCCGCCTGATACGCGCCGACCAGCAGACGGCCTGCAAAGCCCTGATCCGTCAGTTCCAGCACGGCGTCGCTGTTTTCGCTGATTTGTTCGATCTGCTCGCCGAAGCCGGTGCCTCGCGCATAGCCTCCGGTCAGGCAGAACGGCATATCCGCGCCCAATGTGGCGGCAACCTGTTGCAACCGTTCAATGGACCAATCAAGATTCCATAGCGTGTTCAATGCCAGAATCGTGGCGG
>ENA-OPBN01001480-OPBN01001480.1-human-gut-metagenome-genome-assembly--contig:-NODE-1480-length-10530-cov-2.830835_pt1 | contig 10530 bp, 8 predicted proteins | sample MGYA00241068_ERZ501452 | MGnify/ENA primary metagenome ERZ501452 (study PRJEB25962, sample SAMEA2042507) | human gut metagenome | biome: human gut; feature: human-associated habitat; material: faeces... | reverse complement strand
ATCTCCGTCGGAGCTTCCCACGTAGTCCTTGAGGTGGCGCGCCGTAACGGCTACGCCGGAGACCTTGCGCCGCAGGGGAAGTTCCCTGGCGGAGAGGGTGCCGGTGGCGGAGAGCGCATCGGCGGAGGTCTGTATATCTATGGTGCCGTAGAAGAGGTCGTCGGGCGAGCCTGCTACGGGGTAGGTTATCCGAGTTTGGGGTTGGTGGATGAGCGACACGAAGGCCGTCTCCAAGTGGTCGCCCTGCCGCAGTGCGGGCAGTGTCTGGCTGTCTTGTCGGCCGTTGCCCCATGCCACCAGTTTCAGGACGTCGTGTCCGGGATAGTCCAGCGTGACAAGTTCCGAAAGGGAGGTGTGGAGGGTGTCGAGCAAGTTTTTGTCTTTGTCGAAAACATAGAGCGTGATGTCCTTTATAGTCTCGCTGCCAAGCGTGTCGGCGTCGAAGGCCTTTACCTGCAAGGTAAGTCCGGAGACGTGGGGAGAAGGACAGCCCGAAAGGTCGTCCTTGATGCAGCTTGCAGATACAAATGCCATAAGAAACAGTACAGGCAGTATTTGCAAGCAGTTACGGAATTTGTGCTTCTGCATGATTGGGTGGGTGTATTGATAGTGAAACGAAAATATTGTAATATGAAAGGCGGGAGCGGGAGGCGTCCCGCCTTTCTGCACATTCTTGTTAGAGATAAAAATAACTTCTACGGATATTTTTAGTTAAACTCTTTGCTGACAGGTTGGGTAACCCATTGAGCAGCAGTCACAGTCACTTCTATGGAAGAAGAGACAACAGGTTCTTCCGGATCGGTAGTACCACCGCCGCCACCGGCTGCTACATCGCCATTCAGGGTAACAGTCACTGTATAGGACTTGCCCGGTTCGATGGTCTCTTTCGCATCGGCTATCGTAAAGTGAACGGGGTAGTAAATAATAGAGGGAGTACTGTTCACAGTCTTTGTTGACTTGATGGCAAGGATGGCAGGTTGAGTCGTACCGTCGTTGCCGAAAGTGTAGAAGTGGTTGAAAACAGTGCCACCTGCATTAGGTGCGAAAGGAACGGTTACTGCATCGGACAGAGCCGTAGATGTTGTTACATTCGTATCAAAGGGAGTATTATAAGTGTTATCTCCTGTATAGAAGTGAGTTTGTGCAGACTTTTCTGCCGAGGTTCCGAAGAACTTTCCCTTCTGACCTGCAAACAGCAATACAACTTCTTTGTCTTCAATCTGAATAGTACCACCGGTCATATTCTTACGATTATCCTTGACGATAAGCTGTATTTTTGCCGCTACGTAGCTTAAGGTCACTGTAGTAGTACCGGTAGTACCGTTAAAGGTAACATCATTCGCTCCCGACATCCAAAGGTTGGTTTTCGTCTGAGTTGAAGCATTATTAGTATTATCCATCAGGTCAGCTGTTGCCTTCAACAAGTCGCTTTCCGTTTTAACATCTTTAAAAGGGCCGTTAGCCAGTGCGCCCGTATTGGCTATCACATACGCTTTCTTTGCGGCAGTAGTACCAGTTGTGATTGTAACAGCTGCATTGGAATTACTCTCACGAGGAGCACAGTCCAAAGCGCCACCATCGCGGAACAGGAACACAAGGTAGTTATTAATCACAGCATCTTCTGTATCGGTAGCCGGTCCCGCAGCTCTTGATTGCGCCTGATTATCTCCATCGCCTTTAAGCTTGATGGTAAGTACCGCCTGCTCGCCCGGAACATTGTTTCCTAAATTCTCTACTTCATCGTTAGTGCACGAGAACATCGTGAAGGCTGCAAGAGCCACTGCTAAAAATTTAATCTTCTTCATTGTTTTTTAATCTTAAAAATTAGTAGTTAAATGATTATTGTTATTGTATATAATACCTATTGAAAACTCTTTTTATTCTGTCTTTCTATTCTGTCTTTTTATTCTGCCTTTTTATTCTGCCTTTTTATCCTGCCGGAACCTGTTCCGCTTCGGAAAACCTGTCTTGCTTTATCTGCTTCTATTCAGCAGTTCTTCCAGTTGTTTCAGGTTCTCGGCAGCTTGGGGGTCACCGGCGGCCACCGCCTTTTGGAACAAGGTGCGGGCCTTTTCCGTATCGCCGTTCATCATGTGGCACACGCCCCGCAGGTTGTCGGCACGAAAGTGGGTGTTGCCTTGGAGCGTGTGCAACGCTTGGGCGTACTGTTCGGCTTGCAGCAGGTCGATGGCTTTGTTGAGCGACAGGAGTTCGGGATCGGGCTGCGCCTCGTAGAACACCTTGATGTATCCCGCGTTGCGAAGCTTCGGGAAGAAGTGCTGCTTCATATAGTGATAGGGCTTGCCACCGTTGAGCTTCATGAGAAGTCCCAAGCGACCCACTTTCTTCTTGGCGTCCCACACCGGAGCAGTGTCGATGATGTGCAGCACCTGCTGCCGGGAGTCCATGTCGCTGTCTGCAACGAGCCTGCGCAGAAATCTCCACGACTCTTGGTCGTTTTTCACCTCGAAATAGGAAGGTGAGAGCCGGGTGCGGCTCGTGATGTAATCCACCAACACCTGTGCCCGGTTGGCGGCAATGCGGGCGTTCAGCTCGGCAGAACCGTCGGGCGAGGCCGAACCTACTACCAATATCTTGGCGATACGGGAGTTTTTGTCTTCGGCTATCTTGTCGAGAACGGAGAGCAGATGTTCCAGATTGGCGCGGTTGTTCTCGAACTCCGGAACCACCCGTACGCTACCCACAGGGAAGTAGACCACCAGAGTGGCTTCGTCTTTATAACGGTCGATGTCCTCCTTTGTGCCCACGCTGCCCGTCCACACACCCAAGAACTTGTTTTCCTGCGCCAGTTGCTCCACAACGGGTATCACAGGCTCCGACCGGGGCACTACGGGAACAAACAATTCGGCAGGGGTGGCAAGCATCGCATTGTCCAGCAACCGCAGGGACTGCAATGTCTCTTTGCTGCAACAGCCCTCGCTCCAAATGGAGGGAGGCGCCTTCCATCCAGTCGTTGTAGGGGAGCGTATGGGTGTAGAGCAGTTCTTCGCCCGCCTTGTTGTAGGCAGGAGCAACCGGCTGCGTCTTTTTCATGCCGCCCTCGCGCCACTCCACTATCTGCGCCCGGCGGCTGCCGTAGTTCAACTTCGGAAGGCATGCTTCCTGCCCGCCCTTGCCACGCAACAACGGGGTAACTTTCAACACATAACCTCTGCCCAGCCCGCCTACATTCAGCCTGAACGAAACGCGCACGCTGTCTTCACTGCGAACCATCTTTACATCGTCCGCCGATAAACGCACCTGCTCCTTAGCCGACAGGCCAACCGCCTGCATCAGCAGCAAGCCACATAATAGCACACTACACTTCATATCTTTATTTCTTCTTTCGTTACTTTATAATATAGATAAGGGAAACGGCAGCCTTGGTAGGGCCGAAATAGTTCTTATTCCCACTGCCCAGCTTGTCGCCGCACGTCTTGCACTCGAAACGGTCGTAGCTGAAATGCACATAGCCCAGTCCGAGGGTAGCTTCCAAATTCCAGCGCTTGCCCAGCACCCAACTGTAACCGTAGCCCACTCCTGCTCCCGCCAGCCAGCCCTGATAGCGCTTACTGCCCAATCCCGACGCGGAGGGCTTTATGCCGAAAGGAAGCATACCGCCGTAGTTGTATTCGCCTCCAAGCAAGTGGGCTTCCCAGAAATGTCCGGCGAAACGGCTGCATGTCCAATAACGAACTCCGGGCTGAAGCATCCAGAGCTTCATTTTCTTATTATCAGAAAAAGTCCACGCATTATAGTTGCCGGACACCTCCAACGTCCAGCGAGGAGACAACCCATATTCTACTCCCAAGTTTATCGTAGAAGTTGCATCGTACAACAGATTACTCTTCACCGCAAACTCTTGAGCCGAAGCCGTTCCGGATAAGAGCGCAAACAAGGTAATCATGAAAATCGTCACTTTTTTTAGCATAGTCTCTTATTTTATTATTCGTTGTATTTCAACTATTTATTTACGTTAATTTCCCTTTCTCAGCTTTCACATTTTTCATCTGTCTGAATAACACAGATGAGATACATATATAGTATTGATAATTAATGATTTACGCAGATAAAAAGATTCAATGTTTTTTCACTGTACCATTTCTTTCTATTATAGATGTGGATAATACGCTATGTATGAATGACATAAGGCACAGCTTTTCTGAAACATAAACTGAAACATTGGGCATGAAATGCCTGAATTAATAACTTTAAATTGAGTATACAAAATGGAACTGAACTACATTAAAGAGCACACATCGTGTGTAAACTACAAGACAGAAGAGTACAGCGGCTTTTCATTAGGACAAGCCCTGACAGGAGAAAATTTCGACAATCAGGAGCAGGAGATAAAAGCCAACCACCTGATATTTATATTGTCTGGAGAGGTCGAAATTACCAAAGATGAAAATGAAAAAGCAAGGGTGCATGCAAATGAATTTGTGTTTATCCCTATCTCGTCCCACTATGTCGGAAAGGTTATCCTTCCGGGAAGATACATCAACCTTACTTTTTTCCATAACAACATTTCCTTATGTGATAAACACATGTTAAGCAGCTATTTAAAAGAAGAATCAGATGTACCTTTGTACTTCGAGGCACTCCCCATAAAGGAGCCGTTAAACTTGTTTCTTGGCCTGCTGGAAACTTATCTTCAGGCAGGTGTGAGTTGCAAACATCTGCATGAAATTAAAGAACGGGAACTGTTCATTATCTTTAGGACAACCTATACAAAAAGAGAAATGATCAGACTGTTCCACCCCATAATGGGAAAGGAGTTTGACTTCAAAATAGCGGTATTGCAACACAAAGACCAAGTGTACAGCAAAAAGGAACTGGCGCAGTTATTGGGAATGAGCAACTCCGACTTGCAACGAAAGTTCATACAGGAATTTGGAGAACCTGTTTCTGTCTGGTTACAGAAACAAAAAAACCAGAAAATACTGTCAAGGTTAAGTTATGATTCAATTTCTATCAAAGAAATTGCGCATGAGTTTGGCTTCTTGTCAGCGTCCAGTTTTAATAAGTATTGCAAATGCAATTTTGGTTACAATCCCACTGAATTAAAAAAACAGATAAAAGAAAGACGAATAGAATCATCTGTTTTTCAATGTATTAAATAATAGGTAAAGCGATTGGTTTATTTGGACAACTAATTTATTTTGAATAGTCCATATCTTTGCAGCATCAAAAAAAGCAACATTCTACGAGTATATGAACTCACTGAATAGTACGCTTTTTTTGATGCTCTTTTTATTTTTTCATCTGTGTTATTCAGACAGATGAAATTCCACCTCCCTGAACTACTGCAAAAACGCAACAGGAAAACGCAATCCGCTCACGTAGAAACCAGCCGTCCCCTGTAATATCTCTGCCCGTTCTTGGCATCTCTCTTTTATCTTCTCGCATAAGCGCGTCACTCGTACAAAGATATACTAATAATTCATTCCGAAATTCCAAAGTGGAATAATATTTCCATATCCGGTCTCAATATCATCTTTTATAACATATCCCTCTTGTGCTTTGGCTATCTGCTGTTGCCCTTTGCTCTTTCCGCCAATTTCGAATGTCCGCTCTCCAATTTGAAAATCAGAGACTTTGGAAGATATAATATCCTGTTTCACCCGCATCTGGTTATAAAAGAATGTTTCGCGTATATTACCGATATTGGAATTCTCTCCCCCTAATATATAAATAAGGTTGGTATTATCCAGATATATTTTCTCCACTTTACCCAGACCTCTGATCCCTCCGGTTGCATCCCGGACTTGTGCTATCATACCGGCTTTCTCTATATAGAGCAAATAGTCGCTCAAGTAATTGCGGCTTACTCCTATAATATCAGCAAGCTTTTGCATGACAGGTTTAAATGGAACACTTTTTGAAATAATCATCAATAACTGTTTCAGCTTTCGTCCTGTCGACACATTCATATTTGCGTATTGGGGTATGTCATTCTCCATAGTCTGATTGATTACTTGATTCAACTCTATTTCAAAAGTAACATCTTTGCCGAATGGATAATAGCCGTATTGGAGATATTTGGAAAATAATGGAAGCGGATGCGCTATCCCCGGAATCTCAACTTTATGTTCCAATATCTCTTCCAAGGTGTAGACCGGTACATGAATTTGGTGGAACATGCTTAAATATTCCCTGAAAGACAGTCCTTGCATTTCATAGATTGGCGCACGTCTGCTCAAGTCTGCCGTTCCTTTATAAATATCCAGAATAGAGGAGCCTGTGAAAAGTATTTGCATATCCGGATAAGAATCGAATATCTGCTTCAATTCACGAGACCAATTAGGGTATTTGTGTATTTCGTCAATGAATAAATGTCTGCCACCCTGTTTATTGAACTTGTCTGCTAAGTCAATCAGGGAATTATCGGCAAAATACATATTATCTGCTGAAACATACAATGTCTCTTTCGGATTCAAGCTCTGCTTGATATGTTGCAGGAACATGGTGGTTTTGCCTACTCCGCGTGGCCCTACAAGTCCGAGCATATGGCTATCCCAGTTTATTTCAGCATACTTATACCGGATGAAATCGGTGCTTGTCGCCTTAAGGAGTTTATTGAAATTCTCGTATAGTCTATCCATGATTAGCATATATTTATATGCAAATATACATTAATTGCACAACAAAAGTGCAGAAAACTGCAAAATTCTGCACTTTTATAGTGCAATCTGTGGAGCAAATCAAATAAAACGGATTATGCTTTCATCTGTGTTGCTCAGACAGATGAAATTCCACCTCCTTTTTTTATGCAATTGCCTACTGCCGCGGCAACGCTTTCATTAACCCTGTTCACAGCATCAACGGGAAACGACGCCAAATAGATCTGTGTCGTTTTCTCGGACGTATGCCCCAGCCCTTCGCTGATGAGGGAAATCGGTATTCCCTCATTCTTTGCTATGGTGGCCCAAGAATGGCGTGCCACATAGGTAGTGAGCGGAAGGTCTATGTGCAACAGTCTCCCAAGCTGCTTGAGGTAACGGTTTATCATCCCCAAAGCATAGCGATACTGCGTATAAACGGATCTTGAAGAACCGGAGTCGATATAAGGAAAAATATACGGGCTGTCCGTCCGGTATTTTTCGATAATCTTTTGCAAATCAGGCAACAGCCCCACCTGCAACCGTTGCCCGGTTTTGCTGCGTGCATAAAAGATCGTATCCTTTACCACCCAATCATTCCTAAGATGAATGACATCCACAAACGACATGCCGCGACAATAGAAACTGAACATAAACAAATCCCGCGCCTGCTCCAACCGGGGATGCCGCCTGAGATTGACCGAAGCGATGAGTGCTATTTCCTCCTTGCTCAAAGCCCGTTTCACCGTCTCCCGCCTGCGAATGTCCAAATCGGCAAACGGATTGTCCTTGCCAACCTTCACCCCCTGTTTGCGTGCCTTGTTGCAAATCGCCCTGAAATTGCTGAGGTACATGTGGACAGTGTTCTCCGCAACCCCTCGCGCACGCAAATAGTGCATGTAGTCCGTAATGAAAACATAGTCCACATCCTTGAACTTTATCTTCCGCGGACTGCAAAAACGCAACAGAGAACGCAACCCGCTCATATAAGCATCTGCTGTTCCCAGCTTCCCTTCCTCTCTCAAAGAGTCTATATATTGCAAAATGAACTTTTCCACATACTGGTCGTGCCGTTCCTTGTGATGTCTCTGCATCAGACGCTCCAAACCAAACCCCGGCTCCGTCCTCTCCAAAAAAAGAAAAGACTTCACAATCCCCTCCTTCTCCTCCATAATAAGACGATTGATGCTGCCGGGATCTCTACGCTTCAAAATCCCCTCCGGAGAATACACCACCCGTTCCCCATCCACCCGATAGTTGGACCGATGAACCTGCCTGCCCAACGAATATTCCTTCTTCTTGCGACAATACAGCACACGAATCGCAAGAGAGTAAATTTCATCACCACTTGCCTTACAAGGATTTAATATAACATGAATACTCAATTTCTTCTTTTTGTTTCGCAGGTCCATTTACCGATTACACATTCTACTTCTCCGTAAAAGTACACATTTTGAACTTAAACATAGAATTTGTTATAAAAATAATAGATGAAAAATCGACTTATCAACAAACCGCAAATCATATTTGTTTAAATACCAAATCTTTATCCGGCAAATATATAACATCATAAATCAAGCTCCGAAAAGACGGATGCTAATTGTCTGCAATAAGTGACATATTAAGTCACTCCGCCTGTCAGCGTGTACAGGCACAGCAAATCATCCGGAGTGTAGGCAGGATTATAATCACGTAAAATCTCTATGAGCACAGACGTCTTAAACGGTTTCAACACAAATTTAGACGTCAACCGTCCGAACAAAGGTTCTTTGTGGTCCTCAAAAATGTGCTTCATCAAAGAATAGATAGAACCGCAAACAATGAAGTTGATTTTCGCCAAAGGTGAATACCGATCCCACATAATTACCTTTGTTTTATCATTAATTAAACAGCGGTTAATTTAATGGCGGTTAAATTAATCGCCATTAAATTAATGCAAAGATAATCATTTTTTCCACTCTCTTATCCGATTTATTGAAATTATGCCGCAGAACAGGAATTAACAATGCAGCAAATATTTAGGGCATATCATGTGACAAAAACGAAAAACCTTGCGACAGATAGGGAAAATATCAACCTAATTATTTATCTTTGTTAGCTTAAAAAAGTTAGCATACCAAAAACAATAAGACAATGAAAGATTTCTTGAAATTTACGCTCGCCACCGTAACGGGAATTATCGTATCGAGCGTCGTTCTGTTTTTCATCAGTATTCTCGTAGTTTTCAGTATGGTATCCTCCTCGGAGTCGGAAACGCAAGTGCGCAAGAACTCCGTTATGATGCTGGACCTGAACGGTACACTGGCCGAACGCAGTCAGGAAAACCCGTTGGACATCCTCATGAAAGACGATTATAAGACTTATGGTCTGGATGATGTTCTCTCTTCTATCAGGAAAGCCAAAGAAAACGAAAACATCAAAGGCATTTATATTCAGGCCAATTCTCTGAGCGCAGGCTACGCCTCCCTTGAAGAAATTCGCCACGCACTGAAAGACTTCAAGGAATCGGGCAAATTCATCGTAGCCTACGGCGACTCCTACACACAAAGCCTCTACTACCTGTCCAGCATAGCGGACAAAGTGATGCTGAACCCGCAAGGTATGCTCGAATGGCGGGGATTGGCAGCCACCCCGATGTTCTTCAAAGACCTGCTGGAAAAGATCGGCGTGGAAATGCAAGTGTTCAAAGTGGGTACATACAAATCGGCAGTTGAACCATTCATCGCTACCGAAATGAGCCCTGCCAACCGCGAGCAGGTGAACGTCTACCTGTCGTCCGTTTGGGGACAGATTACGGGCGACATTGCCGAATCGCGCAACCTCTCCGTAGAAGCCCTGAACAAAGAGGCCGACCGCATGCTGATGTTCTATCCCGCAGAGGAGAGCGTGAAAAACGGATTGGTAGACACCCTGATCTATAAAAACGATGTACGCGACTACCTGAAAACCCTTGTAGGCATCGACAAGGACGACGACATGCCGGTGCTGGGCATTCAGGACATGGTAAACGTGAAAAAGAACGTACCCAAAGACAAGAGCGGAAACGTGATTGCCGTATATTATGCATACGGTGAAATTGACGGCGGTTCGTCGGCTTCTACCGAAGAGGGCATCAACTCCGAAAAGGTTATCAGAGACCTGCGCAAGTTGAAAGATGATGAAAATGTGAAAGCCGTAGTGCTGCGCGTCAACTCCCCGGGTGGAAGCGCCTACGGTTCCGAACAGATATGGTATGCCGTAGAACAACTGAAGAAAGAGAAACCGGTAATCGTGTCCATGGGCGACTATGCAGCATCCGGCGGCTACTACATTGCCTGCAATGCCGACACCATCGTTGCCGAACCCACCACTCTGACCGGCTCTATCGGCATCTTTGGCATGATGCCCAACGCCAAAGGACTGACAGAGAAACTCGGCCTGAACTTCGACATCGTAAAAACCAACCCTTATGCCGACTTCGGCAACCTCACCCGCTTTTCCGACGCCTCCCTACAGGCCTTGCAGGACGCCGGCGTGGAGGTGGAGGTCTTCAATCCAGTCCACCGCTACGTGAATCGGAATTACTTCAACTACCGGGACCACCGGAAGATCGCCGTCATTGACGGGGTGCACGCCTACACCGGAGGCATCAATATTGCCGATGAATACGCCAACCTCTTTGTCCGGTTCGGCCACTGGAAGGATACCGGCGTCCGGATCGACGGTGCCGGGGCCTGGGGCTTTGCCTCCCAGTTCATTCAGATGTGGAAGATGATCGGCCGCTCCCTGCCCAATGAGGACGACTACTACCGTCCCCGGGTGGAGATCGAGGGCACCGGCTGGTGCCAGCCCTTCACGGACGGTCCGCTGAACAATCCGGACAATCCCATCGAGGACACCTACCTCCAGCTGATCGCCTCCGCCCAGAAGATGCTGTATATCACCACGC
>ENA-OPBN01001479-OPBN01001479.1-human-gut-metagenome-genome-assembly--contig:-NODE-1479-length-10533-cov-2.095533_pt1 | contig 10533 bp, 6 predicted proteins | sample MGYA00241068_ERZ501452 | MGnify/ENA primary metagenome ERZ501452 (study PRJEB25962, sample SAMEA2042507) | human gut metagenome | biome: human gut; feature: human-associated habitat; material: faeces... | reverse complement strand
CGCGGATCCAGCGGTCGCCGTAGCTCTGCGACATCTCCGTCATAACGCTCCACGTCTTGCCGCCGTCTTCGGACAGTTCGACTTTCCAGGTCGTGCCGTCCATCCCGGACGTGAAGACGTTGGCTACGACCACGTCCGCCCCGACATCGTATTTGTAGGTCGCATAGGGGCCTGCGAACTCGGCGTTGCCGCGATAGAGCCGTATCTGGTAGTCGTCGGCGCGCTGCGAGGCCTTGAAATAGGTGTCGATGATTTTCGTGCCGTCGATCTCGTAGACCATGAAGCCGTTGGGCGTGCCGTCGCCTCCGCATGTCGAACGCCAGAAATAACCGCACGTGCCGCCGTGAATGCGTTCGAAAATATTGTGCGAACGCATGTGGTAGGGCTGGAAATAGTGCGTGTGGGCGCACATCAGGGTGGGGTTCTTATACCTGGAGATCATGTCGAGTACCTTTTTGCGGTTGAGGTAGCCCGTGTTGTCGCGCAACGGGATGTGGTAGTAGAGGATTATCATTTTATCCGTCGGGACGAAGCTGAGGTCTTTCTCCAGCCATGCCACCTGCTCGTCGGTGAAGCCGCCCGTGTATTCCGTGCCGGTGAAGATGATGTTGTCCATCGCTATGAAATGCACGTCGCCGCGGTTGAACGAGTACCAGCGCGGCCCGAGCACGTCGCGGTAGGTGTCGCCCGTATAGTCCACCGAACTCTTGTCGTGGTTGCCGATCGTGGTGAAGAACGGGACGCCCGTCTCGCCGAAGGCGCGTTTCATCGAGGTGAAGGTCTGGGCGTCGCCTTTACCCAGGATGTCGCCCAGAGCGATGCCGACCTGCGGGATTGAGTATTTCGCGCTGATCTTTTTCACATCGGGTACGGCTTCCGTGCGGAACCGCTGGATATGGTCGCTGTTGTCGGGCTGCGGGTCTCCCAGCCCGAAGAGCAGGAACCGTTTGTCGCTTTGGGTGAGTTTGGTGAGCGTGAAGTCAGCCCGGTAGGGTTTCGAACTGCTGCCGGTGACGGAGCACCCCCTGGACGACTCCTGGGGCTATCAGTGCACCGGGTACTTCGCCCCAACCTCCCGGTTCGGCACGCCCAAGGACTTCATGTGGTTCGTGAACCACATGCATAAAAACGGCATCCTGGTGCTGCTGGACTGGGTGCCCTCCCACTTCTGCAAGGACGCTCAGGGCCTCTACGAATTCGACGGCACCTACTGCTATGAGTACAGCGATCCCAACAAGCGGGAGCACGCCGCCTGGGGCACCCGGGTCTTCGACTACGGCCGGCCCGAGGTGAAGAGCTTTCTCTTCTCCTCCGCCCGCTTCTGGCTGGAAGAGTACCACATCGACGGCCTGCGGGTGGACGCGGTGGCCTCCATGCTGTACCTGGACTACGGACGCCAGGAAGGCCAGTGGGTCCCCAACAAAGACGGAGGCAACCAGAACCTGGAAGCCATCGAGTTCTTTAAGCACCTGAACACAGTTGTCCAGGGACGCAACCACGGAGCCCTTGTCATTGCCGAGGAATCCACCGCGTGGCCAAAGGTGACGGAGCATCCCGAACAGGACGGACTGGGCTTTACCTTCAAGTGGAACATGGGATGGATGCATGACTTCCTGGAGTACATGAAGTTAGACCCCTATTTCCGCAAATATAACCATCACCGCATGACCTTCGGACTCACCTACTTTACAAGTGAGAACTATATCCTGGTCCTTTCCCACGATGAGGTGGTTCATCTGAAATGCTCCATGATTAACAAGATGCCCGGCCTTGGCAGGGACAAGTTCTCCAATCTGAAAGCCGGCTATACTTTCATGATGGGCCATCCCGGCAAGAAGCTCCTGTTCATGGGACAGGATTTCGGCCAGCTCCATGAATGGGACGAAAAGGTTTCTCTGGACTGGTATCTCACGGACGAGGATGACCACAGGGAACTTCAGAACTATGTGAAGGATCTGCTCCATCTGTACAAAAAGTATCCTTCCCTTTACCGCCAGGACAATGACTGGAACGGTTTCCAGTGGATTAATGCCAATGACGGCGACAGAAGTATCTTCAGCTTCATCCGCCGGGATGAGACGGGTAAGAAAAACCTGATGTTCATTATAAACTTTACTCCGGTGGAGAGACCGGATTACCGTGTAGGTGTTCCCAAACGCGGCAGGTACACCCTGCTCCTGGACAGCCACGGCGCTTACAAGGCAGCAGAAGCCCCCTGCTTCTCATCCTCAAAAAGCGAATGCGACGGACAGCCCTACTCCTTCTCTTATCCTCTTTCTGCATACGGAACAGCCATCTTCCGTTTTTAAACATATTTTTAAGAAATATTATCCTTTTAGGGCCTAAAAGTACGTTAAAAATTTATCAAATTGGGTATGTACTTTTCAGCCATGTTGTAGTAGAATAAAGGCAGTGCGATGGATTACCTGTCGCAGCACCGTTTATAATGTGTGGAAGGAGAGTATAATTATGGCAAAACAATTAATTTCCAGTAGCGAAACAAAATCCGTTTACCGTGACGGAAGCACTGCCATCAAGGAATTCTGCGAAGGCTTCCCAAAAGCCGAGGTCCTGAATGAAGCACTGTGCAACGCACGTGTGGAAACCATTGAAGCCCTGAATGTTCCTAAGGTTCTGGGGGTGTCTGTAATTGATGGCAAATGGTCTATTACCAGGGAATTTGTGGAGGGCAAGACCCTTCAGCAGCTGATGGAAGAAAATCCTGACAAGACAGGGGAGTACCTGGAGCAGATGGTTAATTTACACCTGTTGATTTTTGCCCAGGCCTGCCCACTGTTAAACAAGCTGAAGGAAAAGACCATCCGCGCCCTTAAATCCGAGGAACAGCTGGATGAAAACCTGCGCTATGAGCTGCTTACAAGGCTGGACGGCATGCCAAAGCACACCAAGCTGTGCCACGGCGATTTCTGCCCGTCCAATATTATCGTAGGCGACGACGGCAAGTGGTATCTGGTTGACTGGGTACATGCATCCCAGGGCAACGCAAGTGCCGACGTAGCCAGAACTTATCTGCTTCTGAGCCTGAAGGATAAGAAGATAGCTGATATGTACATGGATCTGTTCTGTGATAAAACGGGCACAGAAAAGCGCTATGTACAGGGCTGGCTCCCCATCGTGGCAGCTGCCCAGCTGGCTTACAAACGTCCTGAGGAAAAGGAACTGCTGGAAAGCTGGATTAACGTATTTGATTATCAGTAACATCCGCCTGCACATGGAAAAAGAGGCGCCAGAAGATATCTTCCGGCGCCTTTTTTCAAAAATTCCCATAGTCACAATGACCAATAAACAGGATTTTTACCTCAATAATTTCAAATATTTTACAAATTGTTCGTGAAATATTTATCAGTTTTTTCCGGAATCCCAATTCACCTCAACACTATATTTCTTCTTCAAGACCAACATCCTGAGACAAGTCTCCTGGTTCTCCAATGGTTTTTTCCGCTTTCAGCTCAGCTCTTTTTACCGGGAAGGACACAACCGCCTTAAACAGATCCCCGTCTATAACCACCTGGAACTCACCGCCCTGAAGCTGGGTCAAATCCTTGGATATGGACAATCCCAGGCCGCTTCCCTCCGTGGTTCTGGACACATCGCCGCGCACAAAGCGCTCGGTCAGCTCATCCGGACTGATATTCAAAGGCTTTTCAGAAATATTCTTGATCGTAAATACGGCCTTATCTCCCTCTTCTCTTACGTCTACATAGACGCGGCTGCCCTCCTGGGCATATTTAAAGGCGTTCGTATACAGATTTTCCAGAACTCTCCACAGGCGCCTTCCATCTGCCCGGATCATAATGATCTCCTCCGGCAGCGTCTGGATCAGCTCCAGACGGCGCAGAGCAAAACGCTCTTCAAACTCACCGTTTGTCTGCTGGACCAGCTCTACCAGATTAATATCCGAAACCTCCAGCTTCAGATTGCCTGAACTGGCCTTTGAGGCTTCTACCAGATCTTCTGTCAGCGTCTTTAATCTCTGAGACTTCTGATCCAGCACCTCCAGATAAGCGGCGATTTTGGGATCCTGGATTTTCTGCCGCTTTAAGAGATCTACATAGTTAATAATAGAAGTAAGAGGCGTCTTGATATCATGGGACACATTGGTGATCAGATCTGCCTTTAACCGCTCGCTTTTTACCTTTTCCTGAAGAGCAGTGTCCAGTCCGCTGCTGATATTATTGATATGCTCTCCCATTTTCTTTTCCTTGCCTGTGAGCATGGAAGTGTCCAGACGGTAGCCCGTATCTCCGGTAGAAATGGTACTGATGGCCTGATCCAGCAGATCTCTCTGGCAGGCTTCCCTAAACAGCCGGTGAAATACCCAGCCGTCGAGCCATACAAACAGCACAAGCACAACATAATACATGATCCGGTAGCTGATCCGTTCTCCTCTGGTTGTAAATAAAAAGAGGATCAGCCACATCATAAAGCCGTTGCAGCCTAAAAAAGTAAGATAACACAGCGCTCCGCCTACTGCATAGCTGGTCTTTTCCCGATAAGCTTTAAATGCCGCAGTCCCTCTTTTTCCAAGACTCCCCGTCCAAAGCGTTCCGGCCTTGTATCGGCGCAGAAGACTGAAACCGCAGGGAACTGCACAGCTGTAAATGATCAGATATCGAAGCATCTTATTCCAGAAAGGCAGATGTTCCTCACTGAAAAAAAGACCGATTACCATCATTCCAAGCCGTTTCCCCCACAAAAGGAGCACCGCTGCTGCTACAGCCCCCAGGAGAATGCATACCTCCGTAGGAATCCGGTCAACCGGATAAAGGCGTATCTCGCTGTCCAGATTGTCTGTATGTCCCGACAGGAACACCAGCCATACTAACGCCGCAAACAGACCGATGAATCCGACAATTACTCCGCCCATTCCCATAATAAACGCATTTCTCACACTGCGGTACTGGGCAGACTCTTCGGAATAGCTGTCAACATAAGGATATGTGGTATCAACCGAAACCACCAGATAATTCTGGTCATTATTATTCGGATTCCATGTTTCCAAAAGAGCAGCCGCATTCTGGGGAATGACCGCCAGATTCGTATCCATACGAATGGTATTTCCGGGAATAAACAGGTATTTTCCAAATCCTCTCAGCTCATCCAGCGAAAGTTCCGGTACATTGGTATACACCGTTTCCACTCCTTCATCGCTCTTATAAACTACCCGGAAGCGCACATTGGTCTGGTGCTCCATGAAATTGTAATAAATAGAATAATACTGTCCCAGACATTCCAGAATATCCAGAGCCAGTTCTTCCTTTGTCATCCGGGTTTCCATTTCACCCATGCTCAGAAAATCAAAGCCTGTATTCAAAAACTGGACTGTAACCTCCATGTCGTCATCGTCCATGGACATAGGGGAACCCTGAACCGTAAAGTTTTCTCCCAGATAGTAGCCTCTGATCCTGGCATACCGGACGATCTGATCCAGTGTCCAGTCCTCATCTACCCCCGGCCCATCCGTAAGCCGGACAATGGGCTTGCTCATATCCAGCTGTCCGTTTGTTTCAAAGAGATCCTTATAGCCGATATATGTAAAAATATTTTCTATATCTTTTCCCAGCTTCATGCTGAAGGTATCAGAGTCCTCGTAGGTTTCCTCATAGACCCAGCTGATCCCTCTTCCGTAGCCTCCGTTTAAATACATGGCGCTGATGCCCGCCAGGGCCATAGCGAGGAATATCACTGAAAGAAGGGATAAAACCACCTTCTGAATACGTATTTTCTTTCTGTTCTGCTCCATAGGTCCACCTACTGTTTTTCAATCTTGTATCCTACGCCCCAGACTACTTTAAGATACTTCGGCTCTCTTGGGTTAATCTCAATTTTTTCCCTGATATGGCGGATATGGACCGCTACTGTATTGTCTGCCCCGATCGCTTCCTCATTCCATATCTGTTCATATATTTCATCAATGGAAAATACCTTGCCCGCATTCTTTACCAAAAGCAGGAGAATATTATACTCGATAGGAGTCAGCTTAATGGGTTCTCCGTCTACTGTAACCTCTTTATTATCATCATTGATCTGAAGGCCGCCGCACTTGTAAACCTGATCCTGCTCCTGCTGGTTTAAGTTGCCAAGCTGTGTATAGCGGCGCAGCTGGGACTTGACTCTGGCAACCAGCTCCAGAGGATTAAACGGCTTTGTAATATAGTCATCTGCCCCGATATTCAATCCCAGGATCTTGTCTGCATCCTCAGATTTGGCAGACAGGATGATAATGGGGATGCTGCTGTTTTCCCTTACCTTAAGAGTCGTCCGGATACCATCCAGTCCGGGCATCATTACGTCCAGGATCAGCAGGTCTGCGGAGTTATTTTCCAGATATTCCAGGGCCTCATAGCCGTCATACGCCTTAATTACCTTGTAGCCTTCTCCTGTAAGATAAATATCAATGGCTTCCACAATCTGCTTGTCATCGTCGCATACTAAAATTGTCTGCATTTGTATTTCCTCCCATTTTTTTCCAAAACGCACACATCCGCGGGACATGTGCCGCGGATGTGTTATGGCTTTGCCTGACTCTTTCTTTCAGAGATTCTCTGTAGCTTTTAGAAGATTCTCCATGCACAGATAAAGTTGTTTCTCCACCACTGGCTTAAGCTTCTGTGTACTACGCGGCCGTTACTGGAGGATGCGTCGATCACAGTCCCGCCTCCTGCCGCAATACCTACATGGCCGTTTACTACCACAATATCGCCGGCCTGAATATCATTAAAGTTGGTGATCTTCGTATAGCGTCCCACATTGCGCCAGCCGGAAGAAGTAAGGTAGCTCTGACGAACACCTACCTGATTCAGACACCAGTATACAAAACCGGAGCAGTCGAAGGCATTGGAACCCTTAGCTCCCCACACATAAGGACTTCCGATCTTGGATGAAGCCACAGATATCAAAGCAGATACGCCTGTACCGGAAGGTGCCTTCGGCGCAGAGGAAGAACCGCCCTGGCTGCCGTTATTTCCTGCCGGCTTCTTATTTCCGCCGCTTCCTCCCGTACTTCCTCCTCCGGTCTGTGCAGAGCTTCCTCCGCCGGAGTTTGCTGCCGGACGTCTCACATTGTCGCTGGTAAGCTTTGTCATGGTCTGGATGCCGACCTGACCATCTGCTGCCAGTCCGTTGCGGCTCTGGAAGTTTTTAACCGCCTGCTCTGTTACCTCTCCATAATATCCGGTCACATTGGCAGAGCTTAAATATCCATATTTGCTTAAAAGCTGCTGTACTCTGGTAACCGTTTCGCCCTGTTCGCCCAGCATCAATCCATTTGGACGAGCCGACGGATCATTTAAGGCAATACGGGTAGATGGACCCAGGTAGCCGTCTACGACCTGATCGTTTCTGGCCTGGAACTGCTTTACAGCAATCACCGTATCCTGTCCATAAGCACCGTCCGGTGTGGTTGTAAGATATCCTAATTCCTTCAGACGCTGCTGGCAGGCTAAAACCACCTCACTCTTTTCGCCGTAAGACAGGAGGTTGGGGCGGACCTCATCGCTGTACAGAAGGTTATAGGTTTTCTGTCCTACCTTTCCATCCGGGCTTAGGCCATTGACCTCCTGAAGCTTAATTACCGCAGCTTCCGTGGAATCTCCAAAATTACCAGTTACCTGATCCGCCTTTGCCAGATAACCCAGCTCATAAAGACGCTGCTGGATCCGCTGTATATCGTCGCCCTGGGTTCCCTTGGAAACGGCATAATACTTGGCGTCCTCAGCCATCAGAGCCTCCCAGGTGGCATCTCCTACAATTCCATCCTGTGGCATCTCATTCTGCCTCTGGAAATGCTTGACTGCCTGCTGGGTCATCTCTCCGAAATAATCCGTAGGCTCATCATTGTCCATGAACCCCAGGTCCATGAGACGCTGCTGCAGTCTCTTGATGATCTCATGGCGCACCCCAATCCTCAGGTACTCAGGAGCCGGCTCCGCGTCCGGCAGGTTAATATCGTTCAGTCCGGGCAGCACCTGCCCGTTCAGGCCCAGCTGGGCAATGGTCTCAGGCACAGCCTGTATGACATTGACCTCCGAGGGTGTGGCATCACCCGCCTCTGAGGAGGACTCCTTAGTGCAGCCGCCCAGGACAGAGCTGAGGGTCAGCACGCCTACGGCTGCCGTATATGTAATATATTTTCTGTATTTTGAATTCATGAAGAACTTATCCTTCCTGCTTCTTCTTATGTCAAAAAGCTCAAATCAAATTCATTCTAACACATTTCTTAAGGAATAGCGATACAAAAATTAAGGTCGTAAGAAAATTGAAAGTACTATAAAATAACCATTCCCGGTTTATAAAAAAATGGAAAAACAAAAGAAAAAGACACCTGCACCATGGTGTTAATCCACTGGTGCAGGCGCCGTCTCCTGCTGTATCTGCAATTACTTTCCGTCCCTGAGCTTTTTTCCGCTTCGCCCAAATCTGCGCCGCTTAAAAAAGGGAACCTTGGCCGCTGCCGCCTCTGCCTGTCCGCCCTTCTGGTAGCTTCTGAGCGTTTCATCCAGCTGGCGGAACCGTTCCTCCTCCTTCTGGTCCGAAGCCTGGAACAAAAACTCCAGTTCCTTGCCCATCTTCTCATTGACCAGACAGCTGATATCCTGGCTCAGCTTCTCATTGTTCACTTCCAGGGCACGTCCGATAATCAGGTTCATGATCTGCTGAAACTGTTCCATCTTCTCTTCCATGGCGACCACGGACACGCCATCGCCCTTCACAGTGCTGAGGGACGTTGTATTGTCTTCCTCCTTAAATTCCTTAAGCGCCGCATTCATGTCACGCTCCAGGATTTCGTCGGACAGCTCTCCCTGAGCCTTACCGTCCTTTTTCAGGACCTGGTTCAGCGCATGCTTGATTGCCTTCAGCTGATACCCCTTCTCCTTCAGGTTCTTGACCTGCTTGAACAGGCGGATATGTAAATCCGTATAGTACCGGTGCCCCATCTCGTTACGGGGAATATCAAGTTCCAGCTCCTCTTCCCAGTACCTTAATACATGGGCCTCCACATCGACCTTTTTGGACGCATCCGATATCAGATAATGTACTTCATCCATAGCCATTCTCTCCTTCACAAGTTAACAGGCATGTCCTGCCTTACTATTAGTGTATGCATTGAGAATGGATATTATGACATCCTAGAAAAATTTTTATGCGTCCTGTCCGCCGCCCTGAGGTCTGGCAGCATTCACAAACTTGGTGTACTCCGGTTTCCATATCAATGTAACGGTTCCAATGGGGCCGTTACGCTGTTTGGCTATGATTACCTCTGCCTCGTTGGGATGCTCCGTATCCTTATTATAATAATCATCACGGTACAGGAACATAACCACGTCCGCATCCTGCTCAATGGCCCCTGACTCACGAAGATCAGAGAGCATGGGCCTGTGGTCCTGTCTGGTCTCACAGGCGCGGGACAGCTGTGACAGGGCAATAACAGGGGCATGAAGTTCCCTGGCAAGGGCCTTCAGGGAACGGGAGATATCGGAAATCTCCTGCTGGCGGTTATCGCCTCCGCCCTTCTTGCTGCCGCTCATGAGCTGCAGGTAGTCGATAATCACAACGCTGAGTCCATACTCCAGCTTCATCTTCCTGCACTTGGATCGCAGCTCTGATATGGATATACCGGGGGTGTCATCAATTATCAGCTTGGAATTTCCTATGACGCCGATGCCCTCCACCACCGCATCCCAGTCAGAATCCGTCAGGGAGCCGGTACGCAGCTTCTGGGAATCCACATTGGACTCCATGGAAAGCATACGGTTCACCAGCTGCTCCTTGGACATCTCCAGACTGAACACCATGCAGGGCAGGCTCTTGCGCACCGCCACATAGTCCACCACGTTCAGGACAAAGGCCGTCTTACCCATGGAAGGACGGGCTGCTATCAGAATGAAATCCGAAGGCTGGAAACCGGAAAGCTTATAATCCAGGTCAATAAAGCCGGATGGTATACCCGTGACTGTTCCCTGGTTCTTATAGGCATCCTCAATCTTCTCCAGCACGTTGATGGCCACCTGCTTGATGGGCACAAAATCCTGTCCCCCGCGGTTTTGCAGCAGGTTAAAAACGGATTTCTCCGTGTCTGCCAGTATGTTCTCCAGGGGCTCCTTTCCGGCATAACAGGTATTGGCAATCTCCTCCGTGGTCTTAATCAGCCTGCGCAGCACTGCCTTCTCACCAACAATGGTGGCATAGGACCTTACATTGGCAGACGTAGGCACCATGGTCACGATATCCCGCACAAAATCCAGGCTGCTCACCTCAGGAGGCACATCCTTTTCCTTCAGACGGTCCTGGAGGGTTACCAGGTCCACGGGCTTGCCTTCATTGAACAGCTCTACCATGGCGTCAAACATGATTCCGTACTGCTGCTGGTAAAAATCACTTCCCGTCACAATCTCCGATGCGGCAATCACTGCCTCCCTGTCCATGAGCATGGAACCGATGACCGACTGTTCCGCCTCCAGACTGTGGGGAAGCACCCGCTTAATCAGGGCTTCTTCCATATTACTCGTCTCC
>ENA-OPBN01001473-OPBN01001473.1-human-gut-metagenome-genome-assembly--contig:-NODE-1473-length-10575-cov-2.334696_pt1 | contig 10575 bp, 9 predicted proteins | sample MGYA00241068_ERZ501452 | MGnify/ENA primary metagenome ERZ501452 (study PRJEB25962, sample SAMEA2042507) | human gut metagenome | biome: human gut; feature: human-associated habitat; material: faeces... | reverse complement strand
GCTCTTCCGATCTCTACACGCCGATTCTCATCGGCCGCGGCATCGACATGATTCTGGGTGCGGGCCGGGTTGATTTTGTCGCGCTCACCCCGCTGTTGATCGAGCTCGCGACGGTGGTTGTTGCGGGCGCCTTGCTGCAGTGGTTGCAGGGCGTGTGCGTGAATCGCGTATCTTATGTCACCGTGCGCGACCTGCGCGTCGAGGCTAACGACAAGCTCACGCGAGTCCCGTTATCGCTCGTGGATTCGCATGCCCATGGCGACCTCATTTCACGCGTGGTCAATGATGTTGACCAGGTGGGCGACGGTCTGCTCCAGGGGTTGAACCAGCTCTTCAGCGGCGTGGTGACCGTGCTTGCGACCCTTGTCTTCATGGTCGCGACTTCGCTGCCCATGGCGCTCGTGGTGGTGCTCGCAACTCCGTTTTCCATGCTCGCGGCCAGTGCCATGGCGCGCTTGTCGGGCAAGAGCTTCACTGCGCAGATGCGCATCCAGGGCGGGCTTTCGGCGTATATCGAGGAGTATGTCGGAGCGCAGCGGCTGGTGAGCGCGTTTGCGTATGGCGACCGGGCATGTGAGGGGTTCTCGGCAATCAATAGCGAGCTCTATGCGGCGGGCGAGCGCGCGCAGTTTTTAAGCTCGCTCTCCAATCCGGGAACCCGCTTTGTAAACAACATCATCTACGCCGCAGTGGCCGTGGCGGGATTCGTCGGCGTGATTACCGGGTTCCCCGCCCCGCTTACTGTGGGCGAGGTCCAAATCTTCCTGTCTTATGCCAACCAGTACACCAAGCCGTTCAACGAGATCTCGGCGGTGGTGACGCAGATTCAGGGCGCATATGCCTCGGCGCGCCGTGTCTTCACGCTGCTCGATGCCGTCGAGGACGTGCCGGATGCGGAAGATGCGGTCGAGTTGGACGTGCATGCGGCAGGCCCGGCTGTTGCGGCGGGCGATGTCGTGTTTGACCATGTTGATTTTTCTTACGTCAAAGAGCATCCCGTGCTGCGAGACATCTGCCTGCACGCGCGCCCTGGCATGCGTATGGCGCTTGTGGGCCCCACTGGGTGCGGCAAGACGACTCTCATCAATTTGCTCCTGCGCTTTTACGACGTGGACGCGGGCGAGATTCGCATCGATGGGGTGCCCATCGAGTCGTGCACCCGCGAGAGTCTGCGTCGGTCGTTCGGCATGGTGCTGCAGGACAGCTGGCTGTTCGAGGGCACCGTGCACGACAACATAGCCTACGGCCGTCCGAGCGCCACGCGCGAAGAAGTTGAGCGGGCCGCCCGTCGTGCTCATGCCGACGCGTTCGTGCGCGCTCTGCCCCATGGCTACGACACGGTGCTTCCCGAGGATGGCGGCTCTCTGTCGCAAGGTCAGCGACAGCTGCTGTGCATCGCTCGCGTCATGCTTGCCGATCCGGCGATTCTGCTGCTCGATGAGGCTACGAGCTCCATCGATACGCGCACCGAGCTCCAGGTCCAAGCCGCGTTCGATGAGCTTATGAAGGGCCGTACGAGCTTTGTGGTCGCGCATCGCCTGAGCACGATCCGAAACGCCGATTGCATCTTGGTCATGCGCGATGGTCGCATCGTCGAGAGCGGCACGCATGACGAGCTTCTCGCTGCGGGAGGGTTCTACGCCACGCTTTACAGCAGCCAATTCGCTCAATAGTTGCAATTTGTGCCTGTCCCCAAGTGGGCCCCCACGTGAGGCCCGTTGCACTGCCTTGCGACCGTTTGGCCGAATACTTACCGAGCCTTAACGTGGCGTGCCGTATCATTACGATACTTGCTTAAAGCAGCGTTAGGAACCGACGGGAAGGGCCGCTGGCATGGCACTCAAATACACCAAGATGGAGCGCAACTGGGTCATGTACGACGTGGGCAATTCCGCCCTCGTCCTGCTGAACACTGCCGTCGTGCCCATCTACTTCAACGCCATCAACACCGGCGCGCACCCGGCGGAGCTGGTGACCGCCTGGGCCAATGCCCAGACGGTCGCCTCGCTTGTGGTGGCCCTGCTCATGCCCATCCTGGGTTCGCTGGCCGATTATGCGGGCAATAAGATCAAGTTCTTCACGGGCTTTTTCTTCACCGGCGTCATCTTGTGCATGGTCGAGGCAATCCCCATGGGGGCGCTGCCGTTCTTGGTGGTGTATGTGCTATGCACCATCGGCCTCAACTCGTCGATGACGTTCTACGACGCCATGCTCACCGACGTCACCACCGATGAACGCATGGACGCGGTGTCGAGCTCCGGTTTTGCCTGGGGCTACGTTGGCTCTACCATCCCGTTCATGGCATGCATCGCCCTCATCTTCGCCGGCCCGGGCATGCTCGGCCTGGATACCCTCACCTGCACGCGCATCTGCTTCATCATCACCGCCTTGTGGTGGCTCGCCTTCACCGTTCCGCTGCTGCGCACGTATCAGCAGCGCTTTGGCAAGGAGCGCGACGAGAGCGTGAGCGGCGTGGTCCACAACATCAAGAACACGTTCAAGGGCCTGGCCGACACCATGCGCAGCATCATGCACGACCGCGTGTTGCTCGTCTTCATGGTCGCGTTCTTCTTCTACATCGACGGCGTTCACACGGTCATCTCCATGGCTACCAGCTACGGAGCCGCCCTTGGCATCGACTCCACCCAGCTCGTGCTGGCGCTTCTCGTCACGCAGTTCGTGGCCTTCCCCTCGGCGATCATCTACGGAAAGCTCGCCGGCCGCGTGGGCACCTTGCGCATGATCATCGTCGCGGTGGCGGCCTATGTGGGCATCGTGCTGTTTGCCGCCTTCTTCCTCAAGTCCGCTGTGGAGTTTTGGATCTTGGCCGTCCTGGTGGGTATGTTCCAGGGTGGCGTCCAGGCGCTTTCTCGCAGCTACTTCGGGCGTCTCATCCCCAAAGAGCGCTCCAACGAGTATTACGGCTTCTTTGATATTTTCGGACGTTACGCATCTGTCATGGGCACTCTGCTAGTATCTGTTGTGACCTCGCTCACGCACGATCCTTCTTTAGGAGTGCTTTCCATCGGGATCTTGCTGGTAGTGGGTTTGGTCATGCTAGTAAAGCTCTCCCGCATGCAGGAGGCGCGCGTCTAAGCGCTTGCCTGTGCCCCGTGCCGTCCGGTGCGGGGGATGACATCGGTCACCTTTGCGGAGGGCTTTGCGAGCAACAGCAAAGCCCTCCGATTCTTTGAAGGTGATGAAGAACATGGAACAGAACAGCAAGAACACCCCTTCCGCCATGACGGGCGAGGCCCCCGTGCGCTCGCGTGACACGCATTACATCGCGCGTGTGGGCATGATTGCGGCCGTGTACGCCGCCGCCACGCTTGTCACGGTGATGTTTTTGGGCAGTCTCGCCTGGGGCCCGATCCAGTTCCGCGTGAGCGAAGCCCTGTGCGTCTTGGCCCTGTTCACGCCTGCGGCCGTTCCGGGGCTTACCCTGGGCTGCGCCATCGCCAACATCGCCCTGTCCGGTACGGGCATGCTCGGCATGCTCGACGTGGTGTTCGGCTCCCTCGCCACATTCGTTGGCGCGTCCATCACCTGGAAGCTGCGCCGCCGCCCGGCGATCGCGCTCATGGGCCCGGTGCTGGCCAACGCCCTCATCGTTCCGGCGTATCTTCCTCTGCTGCTGCAGGGGATCGGCTTTTACACCATTCCCTTCACGTCCATCTCGCTAGATGGTACCTATCCGCTTATGTATCTCTTCGGGTTGGTGACCACGGGGCTGGGTGAAGCGGTTATCATGTATCTGTTGGGGTATCCGCTTGCCCGTTCGCTGGCAAAAACGCCGCTCATCAAGCGTGAACTCGCGCAAACGGGTGCAAACAGGTAATAGCTGCGGGAGTTCGCTCGCACCGCGCGCCGCGAATCGGCGCGCGATTACAGGCGCTTCCGCTCGAGTTGTTAGCCGAGGGGAGGGCGCATGAATCCAACCATCGTGATACCGAGCTATTGGGCGGGCGATTCCGCCGATCTCGAATCGCCGGGGGCGTATGATCACGCTTCCGAGGTGGGCTCCGCGCGCCCCGAGCTCGATCGCTGCCTGGCTTCCCTCGAGCAGGTTAGGAACATCGGCCGCATCATCGTGCTGCTCGTCTGCCCCCAGCAGCTCACGGAGCGCATCGCCAAGCGCGTCCACGGCATCATCGAGGACCATCCCTCGCTCGAGGTGACGCTCGTCACCAACCGCGAGGCCTCGGTCATCATGGACCGTGTCGCCGCGATCGCGCCCAAGGTGCGTGGCGAGGGCGTGTCCCTGCGCGGCTACGGCGCCATCCGCAACATGGGTTTGGTCTGCGCCGCTATTCTCGGCCATGACGCCGTGGTGTTCTTGGACGACGACGAAGTGGTGCTCGCCCCCGATTTCTTGGAGAAGGCCCTGTACGGCTTGGGGCATGAGACGCGCCAGCGCCTGCCCATCCTCGCCAAGAGCGGCTACTTTTACAACGAGGCTGGCTCGCCCCTGGCCGACACCACGAAGAAGAACGGTCTCACCAATCGCTGGTGGACCAAGCGCATCGAGTTCAACCGTTGGATGGAGCGTGCTCTTTCGGGCACGCGCATCTCGCGTTCGAATTACGTGTGCGGCGGTTGCTTTGCCGTGCACGCGCGGGCGTTTCGCCGCGTGTCCTTCGATCCGTTCATCACCCGCGGTGAGGACCTGGACTTCCTGTTCAACATGCGCCTCGCCGGTATGGACGTGTGGTTCGACAACGCCTGGGTGGTCAAGCATCTGCCGCCCCACCAGGCCGAGTACGCGCCGCGTTTCATGCAAAACGTGTACCGCTGGTACTACGAGCGCGCCAAGCTCGCCAGCGCCGCGCGCCGACCCGACATCACATCGGTCACGGCCGCCTCGCTCATGCCTTATCCGGGTCCGTGGATCTCGGATGGGCTGGACGACCGCGTGCGCAAGACCGCGCTGGTCCGCGCCCTGTTCACCCGCGAGCATCGCGGATATTGGCGCGTCTATCGCCATGGGATAGACGAGGCGCGCGAGCATGCGCGCGAGCATCAAGATGATTATCTGCGCTTTGTGAGCTTTTGGCCGAGTATCGTGGCCGGTCTCGCGGGCGACGAGGGGCTGCGTGCCCTGTTGGAGCGTTAATGAACAAGCAAGATATGCGGGCGAGTGCCCGAATCGCCGCCGGTGCGCGCGGCCTGGCCCCTGTCGATGCGCTTCCCGCCATACGCCTGTTGAGCGCGATGGCGATTTTCGCGCTGGTCTGCCTGTTCGGCCACGCCATCCTCACGGGCGTCGAATCGATCACGACCCTCGCGGCGCTCACGCTGCTCGTGATCTTGGTCCTCGCGTTCATCTACGCGTTCCTCACGCCTGACACGCTGCGCTCCCAGTACACCGAGCAGACGCTCGCCGTCGCGTCCGAGATGCTCGAGGACATCACCTGCGGCCTCACGCCCGAGAGCGCCGAGCAGATCTGCCGCCGCCTGCTGCCGCATACCCGTGCGATGACCATCGCCGTCACCGACCGCGAGGTCGTCCTCGCTTGCGTGGGCGAGCTCTCTGAGGATTTTCCGGCGGGGTCGTCCATTCACACCCCCGCTACGCGCTATGTCATCGATCACGGCATCGCCCAGTCCTTCACCAACGTGATGGACGTGCGCGGCGAGCGGGGACGTCGCCGCCACATTCCGGCGGGCATCATCGCGCCGCTCATGGTGCGCGGTCAGGCCGTGGGAACGCTCAAGTTCTATTTCCGCTCCCCGCGCCACGTCAACCGCACCCAGTATGCGTTGGCATCGGGTTTTGCCGAGCTGCTCTCCACCCAGCTCACGGTGCACGAGCTCGAGCGTCAGTCCGAGCTCACCGCCCGCGCCGAGATCCGTGCGCTGCAAGCCCAGATCAACCCGCATTTCCTGTTCAACACGCTGAACACCATCGCGGCGCTCACCCGTACCGAGCCCCTGCGGGCTCGCGAGCTCCTGCGCGAGTTCTCCCAGTTCTACCGCGCTACGCTCGAGAACTCCGGCCAGCTCATTCCCGTCAAGCGAGAGATCGCCCAGACGTTGCGCTATCTGAAGTTCGAGAAGGCTCGCTTTGGTGAGGACCGTATCGTCGTGACCACCAATGTGGACGAGAACGCGGAGGACATGCAGATTCCCGCGTTCGTCATCCAGCCGCTGGTAGAGAACGCCGTGCGTCATGCCATGCCCGACGAGGGGCCACTCGGCATCTCCATCACCGTTGCCATGGCGGGGAATCGCGCGGTGTCCATCGAGGTCGCCGACGACGGCGTGGGCATGGACGAGCAGACCGCCATGCGCCTGTTCGACCAATCGGTGACACCTCCCGACCCTAATGCACCCCAGGGCGGTGGCGCGGGCGTTGCCATGCACAACATATCTGAGCGCATCAAGCGCTTCTACGGGCCCAAGTCTCGCACGAGCGTTGAGTCCGAGCCCGGACATGGAACCGCCGTTCGCCTGCATCTCGATCTTGAGGGTAGTATGTACGACGAGGGGTAGAATGGGTGCGAGACCGTACGGACGGCGCCTGTGCCGGGTCCCATTTGTAGGAATGAAAGGTAATCGATTTATATGCTACGTGCGATGATCGTCGATGACGAGGCCCCTGCGCGCTCTGAGCTGCGTTTCCTCTTGGAGCAGACGGGCAAGATCGGCTCCATCACCGAGGCGTCGAGCGTCCGCTCCGCCATCGAGATGCTCATGGGGACGAGGGTCGACGTCGTGTTCCTGGATATCTCGATGCCCGGAGCGTCGGGTCTGCAGCTTGCCGAGGCCCTCTATAAGCTCAAGAATCCGCCTGCGATTGTATTCGTGACCGCCTACAGCGACCATGCGGTCGAGGCGTTCGACGTGGATGCGGTCGACTATCTCATGAAGCCGGTCGAGGAGGCCCGTTTGGACCGCGCGATCGAGAAGGTCATCGCTCGCGCCAAGCCGGTGCCGGTCGAGCCTGTGGCCAAGCCAACCAACATCGAGCGTATCCCGGTGGAAAAGGGCGGTCGCAAGGTTCTCATCCCGGTCGATCAGATCCGCTTCATCATGGCCAAGGACGATTACTCCTGCATCTTCACGGAGGACGATCGCTATCTGTCTACCACCTCGCTCGCGCAGTTCGAGTCCAAGCTGGGCGAGTTCGGCTTCTTCCGCGTGCATCGCCGATATATCGTGAACCTCGTCAACGTCGAAGATGTCGAGACCGTGCCTTCCGGCGCCATCCAGCTCGGCGTGAGCGGCGTAGATGAGCGTATCCCCGTGAGCCGCCGCCGTGTGGTTCCGCTCAAGAAGGCGTTGAATCTGTAATGGCGCGCCGCATCGACATCGTCTCGGATACGCACGGCTATCTCGCACCGGAGCTCAAGCGTGAGATTGACGGGTGCGACCTGTTGATCCATGCGGGGGATATCACATCGGAGTCCAATTGGGCCGAGCTTGAGGTGAGCGTGCCTGCCATTCGCGGCGTGCTCGGCAATAATGACGGCTTTTACGCGTACGGCCCCGAGGTCGTTCGTTTGAACGAGTTCACGTACGAGGGCCTGCGTTTCGCGGTGTCGCACTTCCGCGAGCGGCTGCCTTTGGGCGACGTCGACGTGGCCGTGTGCGGTCACACGCACCGCGCCATGATCGAGCGTCTTGATGGGTGCTTGGTGATCAATCCGGGATCGGCTTCATTGCCGCGCGGCATGCGCGGGCCCACCATCGCGCGTTTGATGGTGGAGGCGGGCCGAGTTCTCTCGGTCGAGATCATCGATTTATAGGGAGGGGCTGCGCATGTGCGCGGCCCTTTTTTCTTAGATGGGCGATGGGTTTAGAGAAAAAGTTTTACGCTCATCGGCGCGAAGAAGCCTGTTTAAGGCGAGTTTTATCGCATCTGACCTGCGGTTTTATATCCATTGGGCAACGGGAAAATTTTTTTGAAAAAAGTTCTTGCGTCCATCGTTGTTCTCTGTGTATACTAATCCCCGCAGCAAGGAGCACAAGCGAATTGCCTGCCTGGGGAGTTAGCTCAGTTTGGTTAGAGCGCCGGCCTGTCACGTCGGAGGTCGCGGGTTCGAGCCCCGTACTTCCCGCCATCGCAATTAAAGCCTCGTCGTCTGACGGGGCTTTTTGCATTAGATTTAAGTCATAAAGTACATGAGTTCCCAAAAGGACGTCTTTCGTCAAACGTTGTATAGTTGATGAAAAAACTGATATAAATTGATAGGGGGTCTTCTCGGGGCGCCCGTGTTCATACTGATTGTGTTTTAACCTGCGGTCGAGTGGCGTGAAGCCCAGCAAGGAGTTTATTGAGATGGATATCTCCCGCAAAACCGATTACGCCCTCCGAATGCTGGCGATGCTTGCCGAAGGTAACAAGAGCCTTCTGTCGGTCCGTACCGCCGCCGAGGCGGTGGATGTCCCGTATTCTTTCGCTCGCTCGATTCAGCACGGTCTGGTTCAGGCCGGCATCGTGGAGAGCTTGCGTGGCGTGCGCGGCGGTATGCGCTTGCGCCTCAAGCCGTCCGAGATCACCATTCGACAGATCGTCGAGGCTGTGCAGGGCCCGCTCGTCATGAACGACTGCACTGCCGAGGAGGGCATGTGCCCGCGTATGGAGTGCTGCTGCTATCACCCCATCTGGGCCGGTGCTCAGGAGCTGCTGCGCGACTACCTTGATTCTGTGACGCTTGACGATGTCGTCAATCACCGTCAATATCCCGCTGTTGACGTTAAATTCACCGACCGCGACCGCTTTGTCGAATACGCGTCGTGTGGGAAGGTGTGCGGCAAGTAAGCTGCTCGCCCTTAAGGAGCACGCATGGACATGAACCCCTTCCGTACGCTTGTGAGGACGGAAGGGGTTCGTCTGTATCGCGACCTTCCGTGGCGCCGCACGCGCGATCCGTATGAGATATGGCTGTCCGAGGTCATGTTGCAACAAACGCAGGTGGCGCGCGTGGAGACCCGTTGGGTCGAATGGCTGGACCGGTTCCCGAGCGTATTCGCCCTCGCCGAAGCCGGCACTGCCGAGGTGTTGGCGGCGTGGCAGGGCATGGGTTACAACCGCCGTGCGTTGGCGCTTAAGGCGGCGGCCGAACAAATCGCGTTCGATTACGACGGCGTTTTCCCCACTGAAGTGAAGGAGCTCGTCGCCCTGCCCGGTATCGGACCTGCGACGGCGCAGGGGATTCGAGCGTTCGCCTTCGATCTGCCCGGGGTATACCTCGAGACGAACGTGAGGACCGTGGTGCTGCACCATCTCTTCCCAGACGTGCCGTCTGTGCCCGACAAGGAGCTTGTTCCCATCGTCGAGGCAACCTGCCCGGCGGGGCTGGATTCGTTCGAAACATCGATCGACGTCGATGGCGGGTCCCTGGGTGCTTACGCCGTTCCTCAGGACGAAGACGATACGCCCCGTTCTTGGTATTACGCGATGCTCGATTACGGTGCGTACCTCAAAAAGACCGTTCCCAACCCCTCTCGACGCGCTAAGGCGTATACGCGCCAGTCGAAGTTCGAGGGGTCCCGTCGTCAGAAACGCGCTGAGATCGTGCGCATGCTTCTCGCGGCGGGCGAACTCGGGGAGGGGATGGATGCCCCGTCCGTGCACGCGGCGCTTTGCGCCTCCGAGCGCGATGCAGGCCGAGCTCCGGTGGAGCGTGAGCTGGTCGAGTCCATTCTCTCGGATCTGGAACGCGAGGGGTTCTGCTGTGAAAACGAAGGGGTTTGGCGCATCGCCTGATTGAGGCATCGTGGAATTGGGGTACAACTATCTCATTGGGACGGTTTCTCGATAGGGGCCGGCCCATCATCGGGTCGCGGATGTGGTGCAGCCGCGGCGCCGTGCCTGTGTTGCACCACCGAGGGAGGAACTCATGGATTTCGAGCAGTCGCAGACCAAGAAGAACCTCGAGGCCGCATTCGCCGGCGAGTCTCAGGCGCATACCAAGTATCGTTACTACTCCTCCAAGGCTAAGAAGGAGGGTTTCGTTCAGATTTCCAACATCTTCATGGAGACGGCCCTGAACGAGGCCGAGCACGCCAAGCTGTGGTTCAAGGAGCTGCACGGCGGCGATATCCCGAGCACGCTGGAGAACCTGCGCGACGCGGCGGCGGGCGAGAACTACGAGTGGACCACCATGTACGATGAGTTCGCCAAGACCGCCGAGGAAGAGGGCTTTACGGCCATCGCCGCCAAGTTCCGCGGCGTCGGCGCCGTTGAGAAAGCCCATGAGGAGCGCTACAACAAGCTTGCCGAGCGCGTTGAGAAGGGCGAGGTCTTTGCTCGCGAGGACGTGAAGGTCTGGAAGTGCCTGAACTGCGGCCATCTGCATGTTGGCCCCACTGCGCCGGAGCTGTGCCCTGTATGCGCTCATCCGCAGGCCTATTTTGAGGAGCAGGTCGTCAACTACTAGGATCGGCGCCTCGCGTATCGCAAGTGAAGAGAGCCCCCGTGATCGAGCGATCGCGGGGGCTTATTCGTGATAGGTGATTTCGCGGTGCGAAAAACATATTTCCCACCAAGGTACTAGGGTAAAATGAGCGGGTACTATACACGCAGCATAAAAGGAGTGCGCCATGGCCATGATCGACCAGCGCCCCCGC
>ENA-OPBN01001465-OPBN01001465.1-human-gut-metagenome-genome-assembly--contig:-NODE-1465-length-10657-cov-2.869459_pt1 | contig 10657 bp, 7 predicted proteins | sample MGYA00241068_ERZ501452 | MGnify/ENA primary metagenome ERZ501452 (study PRJEB25962, sample SAMEA2042507) | human gut metagenome | biome: human gut; feature: human-associated habitat; material: faeces... | reverse complement strand
TGCGCGCCTGCCTCGGCGTGGGGGCCGATCCGCTGTTCATCGCTTCCGCCAAGGGGAGCCACGTGACCACCGTGGACGGCCAGGAGATGATCGATTTCGTGGAATCGTGGGGGCCGATGCTGCTCGGGCATTCCCATCCCGAGGTGACCAAGGCGGTCGTCGAAGCCGCCGGAAAGGGCACCAGCTACGGCGCTCCCTGTCCCGCCGAGGGCGAGCTTGCCCGCATGGTCGTGGACGCGTTCCCCGGTATGGATATGGTGCGCATGGTGAACTCGGGCACGGAGGCGACCATGTCCGCCCTGCGTCTGGCCCGTGGCGTGACCGGACGCACCAAGGTGTTGAAGTTCATCGGCTGTTATCATGGCCATGCCGATCCCTTCCTTGCCAGCGCGGGTTCCGGCGTGGCGACCCTTTCCATCCCCGGCACGCCGGGCGTGCCGGAAAGCACGGTCCGCGACACCCTGTTAGCCCCCTACAATGACGTGCGGGCCGTCGAGGACATTTTCCACCTGTACGGCAAGGACATCGATCTCCTGTTTCTCGACATCCAAATGCCCGAACTCAACGGGCTGGAGTTTTCTAAAATGGTAGATATGCATACACGAATTGTTTTCACTACCGCCTTCGACCGGTATGCCATAGACGGCTACAAAGTCAATGCTCTCGATTATCTGCTGAAGCCTATCTCGTATGTGGATTTTCTGCAAGCCGCCAACAAAGCCTTGCAATGGTTTGAATTGTTGCAGCAACCCAAAGAGGAAGTGGAAAGCATCTTCGTGAAAAGCGATTATAAACTGATACAAGTGGAGCTCAAAAACATTCTCTACATTGAAGGTCTGAAGGACTATATCAAAATCTACGAAGAGAACTCCCCCAAACCCATTCTCTCACTGATGAGCATGAAGTCTATGGAGGAACTGCTGCCTGCTTCCCGCTTTATACGTGTGCACCGTTCCTACATCGTTCAAAAGGATAAGATACGTATCATCGACCGAGGGCGTATCGTTTTTGGCAAGAATTATATTCCTGTCAGTGACAGTTACAAACAAATATTTCAGGACTTTCTTAATAAAAGGAGTTAAAAAAGTTATCAATCCGTATATATTTTATTGATTCCGGCTGATTTCTAATAATATCCTATTGCATATTAAAAGATGTTTCCTTATCTTTGCAGCGAACAGATAGGAGTTGTGAAACTCCCCAATAGAATAGTTTAGTTAAGTCTAGTTTAGTTTTTGTGTAAAGCACTTCCTCCGTAAGCGAACGTTGGAAGTGCTTTTACATTATGGTATATCCTTTATTCAGGCATCTTCTCAAAGTGCCTTTTCTATTGCAGCTTTAATCAGCGGTTCCATGACATCATATCCCTCACCCGTCGGATGAACGCCATCTTTGGTATAGCGGGAGTTTAAAGCCTTGTTATCGGCAGATACCATTGCCTGATAATAATCAACAAACGGTATTTTGTTGGCCTCTGCATATGCTTTTATGCGGGCATTCAGAGCTTGGATTTTTTGCGGAGCATCCTTTATTTCCATTCTCCACTTAAAGGCGGCGGCAGGAAGTACCGAGGTCAATATAACCTTTATTTTATTGACTTTAGCAAGTTCCACCATAGACACGATATTGCCAAAGGTATAATCCTCATTATACGGATTCGTATTTTCTGCCACATCATTGGTTCCGGCGTTAATGACCACCAAAGCCGGAGAAAGATTGATCACATCTTCCCGAAAACGTAACAGAAATTGATATGAAGTCTGCCCGCTAATGCCGCGACCAATATATCCATTCGTTTTAAAGAAATCCGGATGAGTCCGCACCCAGCCTTCCGTAATAGAGTTGCCTAGAAAAACAACCCTTTTCTCCTTTTTGACTGGTTTTGGCAACATTGCGTTTTCTTTGGAATAGCGAGCCAAATTTCCAAAATCTTTCTTCTGAGCACAAGCCTCCCCTATTGAGAGACAACAACTGATAGCTGCCAGCAATGCCCACTGGCCAATTCTTTTTCCTAGCATGTTTCTGTTTTTAAGTATTAACATTAGTTCTGGCAAACATACAAATATATCAGGAAAAAAACAAGAATTCTCAATTTGTACAAATAGCATCGCATAACAAAGATCGGGATCTTTCTCCTCCTCCCATCCACAATCCCCTTTAAACAAGACGGCACACATTTGTATATTTTAGTCAATTTATAGAGAATTATATGTATAAAATAATCACTGATTCGAAAATTAATATATATTCACATCCCTCACTCCGTAAAAATCAAAATAATATAAGTAAGTTTGCATTGACTTATCGTTTAGAGAAAATCTTTTTCTAGATGATTGTTTGTTTTGTTTGCATATCATCCTTTCTTTAAGCGTAAAGAAAGGATGATCTCAACACTTTCCGCATCTTCATTGTTATCAACCTAAAGAATAGTATATGGAACTGCAACTCTCAAACATACGGAAAGAATACAAGAAAGATAAGTTGATGCGCAACACCATCTCCGAAAACCCCTTTGAGCAATTCGCCTGCTGGCTTAATGATGCTTTGCATTGCGGTGCAGACGAACCCACCGCTATGATCGTGGCCACCGTTGCTCCCGACGGCCGCCCTTCCACCCGCACAGTGCTGCTGAAAGGTGTAGAAAACGGCAGATTCATCTTCTACACCAACTACGAAAGCCGCAAAGGACAACAGCTAGCCAATAATCCCTACATCTCCCTCTCCTTCGTCTGGCATAAGCTGGAAAGGCAGATACATATTGAAGGCAAAGCAGAAAAGTGCCCCCCAAAAGACTCGGACGCCTACTTCTCCACCCGTCCCTACAAAAGCAAAATAGGTGCAAGAATATCCCCACAAAGCCGGATCATCAACAATCGGACGGAAATCATCCGCGCCTTTGTAAAGGAAGCGATTAAGCTGACCGGACAGAGAATACAGCGTCCCGGCAGCTGGGGCGGTTTTGCCGTTACCCCTACTCGTTTCGAGTTTTGGCAAGGGCGGGAAAACAGGTTGCACGACCGCTTTCTATATACTCTTTGCAAAGAAGAACATATCCCCTCATCTTCATCTCCTGAATCCGACGGATGGAGAATAGTGCGTCTTGCACCCTGACCCGGCCTGCCGCACCGAACAAAACAGCTTCCCTGAAAGACAACTGTTTTATCCGGTAATTTCTATGTCAGTAAAGATGTCCACGTCTTCGGCATGATGTGCTACATAGGCTGCCGGACCGGTATCACCCGATTCCAGTATATCGTAAACGACACCCGCTTTACCTTTGCCTGTAATTAGGAATACAATCTTTTTAGCACTGAAAAGCAAGCAGCCTGTCATAGCAATCCGCGGCTGGCCGTTATAAGGATTTATACTCTCCTCATACGGCTGAAAGGATGATAGCAAATATTCCTGACCGGGAAAAATGGAAGAAGTGTGTCCGTCATCACCTGCTCCCAGCAACACCATGTCGAAAGCGGGAAATCCCCGGCGCAAGGGCACTGTGCTGCATACCAAATCCGAATAGCGTTTCGCCTCTTGCGACGGATGACGGCACGTGCCGCAGATAGGAAATACAAATTCATCGGGCATCCCCACTTCGCTAAGCAACAGGCGGAACATTGTACCGTAATTGCTGTCCGAATCATTGACAGGCACACAACGCTCGTCCACCCAAAAGATGCGCATCCGCATCCAGGGAGTTTCTTCGCGATACTCATGCGCCCAAATATCAAACATTAAAGAAGGTGTTGTCCCTCCACTGAAAGCAAAATAAAAAATCCGATCCGGCTCTCGGTTCATCATGTCAATTATGTATCGGATAAGAGCACGCGAGGTCGAAGTAGCAGTAGGATATATATAACTTTTCATAATTCGCAATATTCATCGGTATTCGTCAAATTCTTGCATGGATTAGTCCATTCAGCTCCATGCTCGTTCATCATTGCTTCGCTTTCCAAAGGCCCCCAAGTCCCCACAGGATAACCGTAAAGCGGTGCGTCAGGATGTTCCTGCCAATACTTCAACACAGGATTAAAGAAACGCCATGACGCATCCACAGCATCGCTACGCGTGAAGAGGGTCTGGTCGCCTTGTATGCAGTCCTCTATCAGACGGGCATACGCATCTCCGGCGGGCAATCCTCCCAAATCGGAATAACTGAAGTCCATCATCACCTGTTTTACATCAAACCCCGGCCCGGGAACTTTCATTCCAAATTTCAGCACGATGCCTTCGTTGGGCTGTAAACGCAAGATCAATTTGTTGGCACGCGGGCAATGGCCGCCTTCGCAGCGAAACATCTGATGCGGTGTCTCACGAAAGTGCACCACGATCTCGGTTACTTTGGTCGGCATCTGCTTTCCTGTACGTATGTAAAAAGGAACGCCGTTCCAACGCCAGTTGTTGATACCGATTTTCATGGCAATATATGTTTCGGTACGGGAGTCCGGAGCAACATTCTTCTCTTCGCGGTATCCCGGTTTCGTGGCAGATGCAGTGTATTGCCCGCGGACGATATGTTCTTTCAGATCTTCCCCGGTCAACGGCGAGAGGGATTCGTACACTTTCACCACTTCATTACGGAAGTTGTCGGCATTGAACACAGCCGGCGGTTCCATTGCAGTGAGCGCCACCAGTTGGATCAGATGATTCTGCACCATATCCCGCAAAGCTCCGGCTCCTTCATAGAATCCTCCACGCTGCTCGATACCCAAGTTTTCTACTGCGGTAATCTCTACATAGTCGATATAATTACGGTTCCAAAGCGGTTCAAAGATGCCGTTAGCAAAGCGGAAAGCAAGAATATTCTGCGCCGTTTCTTTGCCCAGGAAGTGGTCTATACGGTAAATCTGCTGTTCTTCGAACACCGACGCATATATGCGGTTCAATTCGCGGGCCGATTCCAAATCATAGCCAAAGGGTTTCTCCACAATGATACGCGTGTGGGGACGATTCAAATGGGCAGCCTTGAGGTGAAGGGGAATCACACCGTACAAAGAAGGCGGTGTAGCCAAATAATACAACATGCCATCCGGCTCCTGCTCACCCGTCAGTTCCTGAAGGCGTACATTCAGTTTCCCATAATCGGCTGCATCGGCGGGATTAAGGGAAAGATAGTGTAAGCGTTTACAGAAATCCTCCATGCACTCAGGCGCATATTCTTCCGAAGCGACAAAACGCTCCAATTCGGAACTAATGTAAGCGCGGTAAGTATCATCTTGGTATTCGGTGCGTCCCACACCTAATACTGCAAAACTTTCCGGTAAACGTTTCTCCTTATATAAGGTATACAGCGCCGGCATCAACTTACGCTTCGTCAAGTCACCGGAAGCGCCGAAAATTATCATCACAAATCTATTCATAGCTTTATTTATGTTTGAGGACATTCCACTGAGTTCCATTAAGAAGGGCTACACATTATATGTTCCCGACTTTGTATCTCCGCCATGTCCGGTCCAGTTTTCATGAAAGAATTGTCCGCGCAATTCATCTACACGCTCAAAGGTGTGCGCGCCAAAGTAATCGCGTTGTGCCTGAATCATGTTTGCCGGCAGCTTGACGGAAACCAATGAATAGAAATAGTTCAATGCCGACGAAAAGGCGGGAACCGGAAGTTCCTCTTTCATGGCCTGTGCCACCAGATGCTTCCAACCGGGAAGCAACTGTTTCATCTCATTGCTGAAATAAGGGGCAAGAAGAAGATGCTGCGGCTTCTCGTTCTGTTCGAAAGCTGCGGCGATATCATTAAGGAATACGCTGCGGATGATGCAACCGCCCCGCCACATGCGGGCAATGGAAGCCAAATTGAGCTGCCATCCGAAAGCCTCGGAAGCACGCTGCAATACAGCGAACCCTTGTGCATAGGACACCAGTTTGGATGCATACAGTGCAGAATAGATGTCCTTCACCATTTCCGACTTGTTATATACCACATCCGTATGCCGACAGACAAAATGCCTGGATGCTGCCTCACGCAAATTCTTCTGCGCCGAGAGGCTCCGTTCAAAGACCGCCGTAGCAATCAGTCCCAACGGCATGCCCAGTTCCATAGCATTGACCACCGACCATTTGCCCGTACCCTTTTGTCCGGCAACGTCCAATATTTTGTCTATCAGGAAACCGCCCGATTTATCTTTATGTTGCAGTATGTTGGCAGTGATTTCAATGAGATAGCTGCGCAACTTGCCCTCGTTCCAATAGGAAAAGACGGAAGACATTTCTTCATTGCCCAGTTTCAGGAGATTCTTCATCAGCCAATAGGCCTCAGAAATAAGCTGCATATCACCATACTCAATGCCATTGTGAATCATCTTGACAAAATGACCGGATCCAGCCGGCCCCACCCATTGGCAACATGGCGTTCCATCCGATGCTTTAGCGGCAATGCTTTGTAGAACAGGCTTTACTTCTTCCCATGCACTTACAGAGCCTCCCGGCATGATGGAAGCACCGTTCAAGGCGCCTTCCTCACCACCGGAAACGCCTGCTCCAACAAAGCGGAAGCCTTTCTCTTCAGCCAGCGCCACGCGGCGGTTGGTATCCTCGTAATTGGAGTTTCCCCCGTCTATCAGTATATCCCCCGGCGACAGCAAAGGGAATAGTTGCTCCATCAGCTCGTCTACGGCACTGCCGGCACGAACCATCATCATTATTTTACGTGGAGTGGCAATGGACTCCACGAAAAGAGCCATGTCCGTATATCCCTGAATTCTTTTTCCGCGTGCTCTCCCGTTCATAAAACGCTCAACCACGCCTTCTTCCACTCCCGGAACCGTACGGTTATAGACTGAAACCTGCCAGCCTTTATCAGCCATGTTCAGAGCCAGATTTTCGCCCATAACGGCCAGGCCTATCAGTCCAATGTCTGTTTTATTTAAGTTCTTCATATACTTGTAAAATTTATCTTTATGATGAAACAAAAAGCAAAACCCATTTGTTCATGTAAAATTTGAAATTACCCCCTGCGATATAGTGCAAATGCCTAAAATATGAATAATTGTAAAATCATTTGCCGTATTAGCTTTGTCGTCTCACAATAAATCACGATTTTTGCACATCGAAACATGTAACGATCAGAAAAAACATAACATCAGAATCAATGAAGAAAGCTCTAATTTCCGGAATCACCGGGCAGGACGGTTCGTTCCTTGCAGAATTCCTGTTGCAAAAGGGATATGAAGTACATGGAATTATGCGGCGCTCATCATCTTTCAATACAGGCCGCATCGAGCATCTGTACTTTGACGAATGGGTACGTGACATGAAGCAGAAACGCACCATTAATTTGCACTACGGAGATATGACGGACAGCAGCTCGCTTATCCGCATCATCCAGCAGGTACAACCGGACGAGATATATAATCTTGCCGCACAAAGCCACGTAAAAGTTTCCTTTGACGTGCCCGAATATACCGCCGAGACAGATGCCGTAGGCACATTGCGTATGCTTGAAGCAGTACGTATCTTAGGACTGGAAAAGAAAACAAAGATATATCAGGCATCCACTTCCGAACTGTTCGGCAAAGTACAGGAAGTGCCCCAAAAGGAGACGACTCCTTTCTATCCGCGCAGCCCGTATGGCGTAGCCAAGCAATACGGTTTCTGGATTACGAAGAACTACCGCGAAAGCTACGGCATGTTCGCCGTCAACGGTATCCTCTTCAACCATGAGAGCGAACGGCGTGGAGAAACTTTCGTGACGCGTAAGATTACACTGGCTGCCGCGCAAGGTTTTCAGGATAAGCTGTATTTGGGAAACCTCGATGCACGCCGCGACTGGGGATATGCCCGCGATTATGTGGAATGCATGTGGCTCATCCTCCAACATGATACGCCGGAGGACTTTGTGATTGCTACCGGAGAGATGCACACCGTACGCGAGTTCGCCACACTGGCTTTTGAAGAAGTAGGCATACCGTTGCGTTGGGAAGGTGCAGGAATAAACGAAAAAGGCATCGACACCCGAACCGGTAAAGTGCTGGTTGAGGTAGATCCCAAATATTTCCGCCCGTCCGAAGTGGAGCAACTGCTGGGCGATCCCACCAAAGCCAAAACCTTGCTGGGCTGGAACCCGCAGCAGACAAGTTTTGAGGAGCTGGTAAGAATCATGGCTGCACACGACATGAAGTTCGTAAAGAAGTTGCATGCCCGTTCAAAAGAAGAAGAATAACATTGCCAAGACAACATCAATCATGGAAAAAAATGCCAAAATATACATTGCAGGACATCATGGACTGGTAGGTTCTGCTATCTGGAAAAACCTGCAAGAGAAGGGTTACACCAACCTTATAGGAAAAACCCATAAAGAGCTTGATTTGCTGGACGGAGTTGCCGTACGCCGTTTCTTCGATGAAGAACAGCCGGAATATGTATTCCTTGCCGCCGCTTTTGTGGGCGGTATCATGGCAAACAGCATCTATCGCGCAGATTTCATCTACAAGAATCTCCAAATACAACAAAACGTCATTGGCGAGAGTTTCCGTCACAACGTGAAGAAACTGCTGTTCTTAGGCAGCACCTGCATCTATCCGCGCGATGCCGAACAGCCGATGAAGGAAGATGTCCTGCTCACCTCACCGTTGGAATACACCAATGAGCCGTATGCCATTGCCAAGATTGCCGGACTGAAAATGTGTGAAAGTTTCAATCTGCAATACGGAACGAACTACATCGCCGTAATGCCCACCAACCTCTACGGTCCCAACGACAATTTCGATCTGGAGCGCAGCCACGTGCTTCCCGCCATGATCCGTAAGGTGCATCTGGCGCACTGCCTGCAACAGGGCAACTGGAATGCCGTACGCCTTGACATGAACCAGCGTCCCGTAGAAGGTATCAGCGGCAGCAACAGCAACGCAGAAATACTGGACATACTTGCCAAATACGGCATCAGCGACAAGGAAGTCAAACTCTGGGGAACCGGCACGCCACTGCGCGAATTCCTCTGGAGCGAAGAAATGGCAGATGCCAGTGTATTCGTCATGGAGCACGTAGACTTCAAAGACACCTACAAGCCCGGTGATAAAGATGTTCGCAACTGCCACATCAACATCGGCACAGGCAAGGAAATCACGATCCGCCAACTGGCCGAACTGATTGTGGACACCGTAGGTTATCAGGGAAAACTCACGTTCGACAGTACCAAACCCGACGGCACCATGCGCAAACTCACCGATCCAAGCAAACTGCACGCATTGGGCTGGCATCACAAGATAGACATTGAGGAAGGCGTGCAACGAATGTACCGGTGGTACTTGGGCAACGATTAACTCCAAAAGGCAATCCAAACCTGCCTCACACAGGAAAGAACCGTAGCGTTTCAGGGCATCCGTCCAAATAGTATTTCCCACTAAAAGTTTGTATTCTCTAATATAAACCCTTATATTTGCGCAATTTTCAACTAAATGTGCAAATAAATGGAACAAAGTTTTATCGCCTATATAGAGAATAGTATCAAAGCAAACTGGGATCTGGATGCCCTGACCGACTATAAAGGAGCAACCCTGCAATATAAGGATGTAGCCCGGAAAATAGAGAAGCTGCATATCATTTTTGAGGCAAGCGGCATCAGGAAAGGCGATAAGATCGCCGTCTGCGGACGCAACAGTTCACACTGGGGAGTAACATTCCTCGCCACGCTGACGTATGGCGCGGTCATCGTACCCATTCTTCACGAGTTCAAGGCGGACAATGTGCACAACATCGTCAATCACTCCGAAGCCAAGCTCCTTTTCGTAGGAGACCAAGTATGGGAAAACCTCAATGAAAGCGCCATGCCCCTGCTGGAAGGCATTTTCATGATGACGGACTTCACCCTGCTCGTGTCGCGTAACGAACGTGTCACCTATGCCCGCGAGCACCTCAATGAGATGTTCGGCAAGAAATTCCCCAAGAACTTCCGCAAAGAGCATATCGACTATCACAAAGACCAGCCCGAAGAACTGGCGGTCATCAACTATACCTCCGGCACAACCAGCTACTCGAAAGGCGTCATGCTCCCCTATCGCAGCCTGTGGTCCAACACCAAATTCGCCTTTGAAGTGCTGCCGCTGAAAGCCGGTGACAAGCTGGTATGCATGTTGCCAATGGCACACATGTACGGACTTGCATTTGAGTTCCTGTATGAGTTTTCTGTGGGTTGCCACATCTATTACCTCACCCGCATGCCAAGCCCGAAGATCATCTTCCAAGCCTTTGCCGACGTGAAGCCCAACCTCATTGTGGCCGTACCGCTCATCATCGAAAAGATCATCAAGAAGAGCGTACTTCCGAAGTTGGAGACTCCGGCCATGAAAATATTACTGAAAGTACCTATTATCAACGATAAGATTAAAGCAACGGTACGCGAAGAGATGATAAAAGGCTTTGGCGGCAACTTTGAAGCTGTCATTGTAGGTGGAGCCGCCTTCAACCAGGAGGTGGAACAATTCCTGAGAATGATCGACTTCCCTTATACAGTGGGCTATGGTATGACCGAGTGCGGTCCTATCATTTGTTATGAAGACTGGAAACGCTTCAAACCGGGATCATGTGGAAAAGCAGCACTCAACATGGAAGTGAAAGTCCTTTCACCCGATCCGGAAAACGTAGTAGGCGAAATTGTCTGCAAAGGTCCGAACGTAATGTTAGGCTACTATAAGAATGAAGAGGCTACCGCCCAGGT
>ENA-OPBN01001457-OPBN01001457.1-human-gut-metagenome-genome-assembly--contig:-NODE-1457-length-10676-cov-4.548253_pt1 | contig 10676 bp, 5 predicted proteins | sample MGYA00241068_ERZ501452 | MGnify/ENA primary metagenome ERZ501452 (study PRJEB25962, sample SAMEA2042507) | human gut metagenome | biome: human gut; feature: human-associated habitat; material: faeces... | reverse complement strand
CGGCGGTATAATGGATCAGCGCAGCCATGGGTGAGAAGTACGGCGTCCATGCCAAGGGCAGCAGCAGAACGGATAATGGCTCCTACATTGGTTGGGTTTACTACATCTTCTAGAATAGCAATGCGGTTTGCATGTTTACATACATCTTCTACAGAAGGAAGGACATTGCGCTTCATGGCGCAGAGCATGCCACGGGTCAGTGCAAAGCCGGTGAGTTTTGTAAGTACATTGTATTCAGCGGTAAATACAGGCACATCAGGGTATTTTTCAAGAAGCTGTCTGGTTTCGCCAGCGTCAGCTGCGACCAGCCGTTTTTCTGCAAGAAAAGAAATAGGAGCATATCCTGCATTTAATGCCCGTTCAATTACCTTAGGGCTTTCTGCAATAAATACGCCGGGAGCTGGTTCAAAATAGTGGAGAAGCTGGGCTTCGTTGAAGCGGGCGTAGATGTCAAGCTCCGGGGCGTTAAAGTCTGTTATTTCAATTTCATTTAATTTCATAAAAATAAGTCCTTTAATGGGTGATATGTAGTTTAGTGATATATCATTTCCGCGATCGCGGGAAAATATATCTGTTTTCTAGTATAGAGGAAATGTATATTCTTGGCAACCGGACATAGTTACATGGTTTCAGGAAAAATGGTTATTCTAAATCTATCAAAGAATTATCAAAAATTTATTAGTGCAAAGGAGACCAGATCCATGGAAAATAAAATGTTCTGTTACCAGTGCCAGGAAACTGCCAACTGTACCGGTTGTACGATCACCGGAGTCTGTGGTAAAAATCCCCAGGTTGCGGCAGCTCAGGATCTTTTGGTGTATGTGACAAAGGGGTATTGTGAGGTAACAACCAAACTGCGTAAGGAGGGCACGGATATCAGTGATGCTGAAAACCGCATGGTGGTAATGAACCTGTTTATGACCATTACGAATGCTAATTTCGATAAGGAGGCTATTGAGAACCGCATTCATGATACTCTCCATGTGAAAAAAGAATTATTAAAGAAAGTAAGAGATACTTCTGGACTTACGGAAGCCGCTTTGTGGGACGGAAGCGGAGACTGGGAGGCAATCGCCAGAAAAGTGGGAGTCCTTTCCAACCCAGATGAGGATATCCGCAGCCTTCAGCAGCTGATCACCTATGGCATTAAGGGGCTTTGCGCTTATACCAAACATGCCAATGCCCTGATGCATACAGATCCCAAGCTGGATGCATTTATACAGGAAGCTCTGGCAAAGACATTGGATAACAGCCTGACGGTAGAGGAATTAGTGGCATTGACACTAAAAACAGGAGAGTACGGCGTAAAAGGAATGGCCATGTTAGATGCTGCCAACACCGGGGCTTATGGAAACCCTGAAATCACGGCGGTGAATATTGGTGTTAGGAAAAATCCGGGGATCCTGGTTTCAGGTCATGACCTGCGGGATCTGGAAATGCTTTTGGAGCAGACAAAGGGCACTGGCGTGGATGTGTATACCCACTCAGAAATGCTTCCCGCCTGCAGTTATCCGGCGTTTAAGAAATATCCTCATTTCGTAGGTAATTATGGCAATGCCTGGTGGCAGCAGAAAGAAGAATTTGAAGCATTTAACGGGCCGATCCTTATGACCACCAACTGTATCGTACCGCCAAAGGTCAGCTATAAAGACCGGCTTTATACTACTGGCGCAGCAGGATATCCAGGCTGTACCTATATTCCAGGGGGATTAGGAGAAAAGAAGGACTTTTCCCGGATCATAGAGCAGGCAAAGAAATGTCCGCCGCCAAAAGAACTGGAATTCGGCACAATCCCAGGTGGTTTTGCCCACGCCCAGGTGATCGCGCTGTCAGATAAAGTAGTGGCAGCGGTAAAGTCCGGGAAAATAAAGAAATTCGTAGTTATGGCGGGCTGCGATGGACGTATGAAGAGCCGTGAATATTATACAGAATTTGCCAAAGCACTGCCAAAAGATACCGTGATCCTCACAGCAGGCTGCGCCAAGTACCGCTACAATAAATTAAAACTGGGAGACATTGACGGCATTCCAAGAGTCCTGGACGCAGGCCAGTGCAACGACTCCTATTCTCTGGCAGTAATCGCCATGAAGCTTCAGGAGGTATTTGGTCTGGATGATATCAACGACCTTCCTATTGTTTATAACATCGCCTGGTATGAGCAGAAAGCCGTGATCGTTTTCCTGGCCTTGTTATCTCTGGGAATCAAAAACATCCACCTGGGCCCGACACTGCCCGCCTTCCTGTCCCCGGCGGTGCTGAAAGTGCTGGTGGAAAAGTTTCATATTGCGGGGATCACTACGGTGGAAGAGGATATGAAGTTGTTTTTTGAATAAAAAAATCAATGGATGTAGGACTACAAATCGGATTATTGACACCTTTGGCGAATATAGCGGAAAAGTTTTAGAAAAAATGCACAGTATGATTTTTCTGCGAAAGAAGGTCTGAGAAAGTATATTAGAGATATTCTTCAATAAGTATCTTACGCATGAAACATCAGTTTAGCCGTTGACATTTCCATTTCCAGTCATTATAATGGAATCGTTGTAATAGAATTTATAAAAGAAAAGCCAAGAAGGAGACAGTATCCTTTTCCAAACATCACAGAGAGCCGGTGCAGGTGGGAATCCGGTATTAGTAGGAGAGAGGAGAAGATCACTCCGGAGCTGCCAGCTGAAGGGTTAAGTAGGCCGGGCCGCATTTCCTGCGTTAAGGGAACTCATATGATGGTATGCAGTAACAGGTGGTTGAACGAATCTAAGCTTTCGTCCTTTTACGGGGATGGAAGCTTTTTTATTTTCTAAAGAATAGTACCTGTGAGACATTCTTCAAAACTAGAAATGGAGGAAAGCAAGGATGTATGACAAAGTCCCCACAGACCTTAAGTTTGTGGAAAGAGAAAAAGAAGTCGAAAAGTTCTGGGAAGATGAACACATTTTTGAGAAGAGTATTAAGATGCGTGAAGGCTGCCAGCCATATGTATTCTATGATGGACCGCCAACCGCAAACGGCAAGCCGCATATCGGTCATGTTGAGACCCGTGTAATTAAGGATATGATCCCAAGATTCCGTGCTATGAAGGGCTATATGGTTCCAAGAAAGGCCGGATGGGATACCCACGGACTTCCAGTAGAACTGGAAGTAGAAAAGAAGTTAGGTCTTGACGGAAAAGACCAGATCGAAAAATACGGTCTGGAGCCATTTATCAAGCAGTGTAAGGAAAGTGTCTGGAAATACAAGGGCATGTGGGAAGATTTCTCCGGCACTGTTGGTTTCTGGGCTGATATGGACAATCCATATGTTACCTACCACAATTCCTTTATTGAGTCAGAATGGTGGGCATTAAAGCAGATCTGGGACAAGGGCCTGTTATACAAGGGCTTTAAGGTAGTTCCTTACTGCCCACGCTGCGGTACCCCTCTTTCCTCCCACGAGGTAGCTCAAGGATATAAAGACGTAAAAGAGCGTTCTGCAGTAGTACGTTTCAAGGTAAAAGGTGAAGATGCTTATATTCTGGCATGGACCACAACTCCATGGACCCTTCCAAGCAACCTGGCACTTTGCGTAAACCCAAATGAAGAATACGTAAAAGTGAAGGCAGCAGACGGCTATACCTATTATATTGCACATGCATTAATGGAAAAGGTATTAGGAGAAGGCTGTGAGGTTCTGGAAACTTATGTAGGTAAGGATCTGGAATTCAAGGAATATGAGCCATTATATGACTGCTCTGTTCCATACTGCGAGAAGCAGCACAAGAAGGCTTTCTATGTTGTATGTGATACCTATGTAACCTTAACAGATGGTACCGGAATCGTACACATTGCTCCTGCATTTGGTGAAGACGATGCCAATGTAGGCCGTAAGTACAACCTGCCTTTCGTCCAGTTAGTTGATGCAAAGGGTGATATGTCAGCAGATACCCCATTTGCAGGCAAGTTTGTAAAGGATGCTGATCCATTAGTATTAAAAGACTTAAAAGAAAAAGGCCTGTTATTTGACGCTCCTGCATTTGAGCACAGCTATCCACACTGCTGGAGATGCGGTACTCCACTGATCTACTATGCAAGAGAATCCTGGTTCATTAAGATGACTGCTGTTAAGGATGACCTGATCCGCAATAACAACACCATTAACTGGGTACCTGAGTCTATTGGTAAAGGCCGTTTCGGTGACTGGCTGGAGAACATCCAGGACTGGGGTATTTCCAGAAACAGATACTGGGGAACTCCATTAAATATCTGGGAATGCGAGTGCGGACATCAGCATTCTATCGGAAGCATTGAAGAATTAAAGAGCATGTCTGATAACTGCCCGGATGATATTGAACTTCACCGCCCATACATTGACGCTGTTACCATCCGCTGCCCGAAGTGCGGCAAGCAGATGAAGCGTGTACCGGAAGTTATTGACTGCTGGTTTGACTCTGGTGCAATGCCATTTGCACAGCATCATTATCCATTTGAGAATAAGGAACTGTTTGAGTCCCAGTTCCCGGCACAGTTTATTTCTGAGGCTGTAGACCAGACCCGTGGATGGTTCTATTCCCTGTTAGCTGAGTCTACCTTACTGTTCAATAAGGCACCTTATGAAAATGTAGTTGTAATGGGTCTGGTCCTGGATGAGAACGGACAGAAGATGAGTAAGTCCAAAGGAAATGCAGTTGACCCATTTGATACATTACAGAAGCATGGCGCAGACGCCATCAGATGGTTCTTCTATACCTGCTCTGCTCCATGGATCCCAAAGAGATACCAGGATAAGGCAGTGACTGAAGGGCAGAGAAAGTTCATGGGTACTTTATGGAATACCTATGCATTCTGGGTACTGTATGCAAATATCGATAAATTTGACGCTACTAAGTACAGCTTAGAATATGATAAGCTGCCGGTAATGGATAAATGGCTGCTTTCCAAGATGAACTCTATGGTCAAGGCAGTAGATGACAACCTGATGAACTACCGTATCCCTGAGGCTGCAAAGGCTCTTCAGGAATTCGTAGATGATATGAGTAACTGGTATGTGCGCAGAAGCCGTGAGCGTTTCTGGGCAAAGGGCATGGAGCAGGATAAGATCAATGCTTATATGACTCTGTATACCGCTCTTGTAACTGTTGCAAAGGCAGCTGCGCCTATGATCCCATTTATGACAGAGCAGATCTACCAGAACCTGGTAAGAAAGATCGACAAGAGTGCTCCTGAAAGCGTACATCTGTGTGACTTCCCTGCAGTAAAGGAAGAGTGGATCGATGAGAAGTTAGAAGCAGATATGGATGAAGTCCTTGATACGGTTGTTATGGGCCGTGCAGCCAGAAATACAGCAAATATCAAGAATCGTCAGCCAATTGCCCAGATGTATGTAAAGGCAGACCATGCATTATCTGATTTCTATGTAAAGATCATTGAAGAAGAGTTAAATGTAAAGAAAGTAACCTTTACAGATGACGTAAGAGCCTTTACTTCTTATACATTTAAGCCACAGTTAAAGACTGTAGGACCAAAATACGGCAAGCTGTTAGGAAAGATCCGTGAAGCATTGACCAACTTAGACGGAAGTGCTGCTATGGATACCTTAAATAATACCGGTGCTTTAACCTTCGACTTTGATGGACAGGAAGTTGTTCTTACAAAGGATGACCTGCTGATCGATGTAGCAAAGAAAGATGGCTATGTAACAGAAGAAGATAATTATGTAACAGTTGTCCTGGATACCAACCTGACTCCAGAGCTGATCGAAGAAGGCTTTGTCCGCGAAGTTATCAGCAAGATCCAGACCATGCGTAAGGAAGCAGGTTTCGAGGTTATGGACCATATTAGTGTATATCAGGCCAATAATGACAAGATCGCTGAGCTGATGAAGAGCAACGCAGATGAGATCAAGAACGAGGTTATGGCTGATCATATCCACTTAGGTGAGATGAAGGGCTTCACTAAGGAATGGAATATCAACGGCGAGACTGTTATGTTAGGTGTGGAAAGACTGTAATGAGACTGTAATAGCGAGGTAAAAACTGGTTTTATCTGGTTTTATATCCGTATTTAAGTTGAAATGGACCAGAAAAAATGGTAATATGAGGGGCAGGACAGAATTGTTACCTGTCCCTTGTATTTTTTAGATTTGAATGTGCTTTCGGTGAAGGATGTATGCCTCCGGGTTTTAGTACACCTGCATAAGAGGGAGCACATTGGAAAATGAGGAGGAAGGCTATGAAAAATACAGGCTTTGACAAGGCTTTGTTCAAAAATGCAGTAATCTTTAATGTAAAAAACATGTTCCGCCGTACCATCGACGAAGCAACCCCTCAGCAGATCTTCCAGGCTGTGGCTTATACAGTAAAGGACGATATCATTGACCAGTGGATAACAACCCACAAGGAATATGAGAAAAAAGATGTAAAGACCCTTTATTATCTGTCTATGGAGTTTTTAATGGGTCGTGCCCTTGGAAACAATATGATCAATCTTCGTGAATATAAGGAGATCGCAGAAGCATTAGACGAAATGGGCTTTGATTTAAATGCCATTGAAGACCAGGAACCGGATGCAGCATTAGGAAATGGTGGTTTAGGACGTTTAGCAGCATGCTTCCTTGACTCTTTAGCAACCTTGGGCTATCCGGCATATGGCTGCGGTATCCGTTACCGTTATGGTATGTTTAAACAGAAGATCGAAGATGGTTATCAGGTAGAAGTTCCGGATAACTGGCTGGAAAATGGCAATCCATTTGAGATCCGTCGTCCGGAGTATGCAGTAGAAGTAAAATTCGGCGGCTATGTACGTATTGAAGACCGCAATGGTATGAGTCATTTCGTACAGGAAGGTTATCAGTCTGTAAAAGCTGTTCCATATGACCTGCCAGTTGTAGGCTATGGCAACCACATTGTAAATACACTTCGTATCTGGGATGCAGAACCGGTAAGCACCTTTAACCTGGATTCCTTTGACCGCGGTGATTACCAGAAGGCAGTTGAACAGGAAAATCTGGCTAAAAATATTGTTGAAGTTCTTTATCCAAACGATAACCATTATGCAGGTAAAGAACTGCGTTTAAAACAGCAGTATTTCTTTATTTCTGCCAGCGTCCAGAGAGCTGTTCAGAAATTTAAAGAAAAACACGATGATATCCATCAGTTCCCGGAGAAGGTGGTATTCCAGTTAAATGATACACATCCAACTGTAGCAATCCCTGAGTTAATGCGTATCCTTTTAGACGATGAAGGCCTTACCTGGGAAGAGGCATGGGATATTACTACCAGAACCTGTGCATACACCAATCATACTATTATGTCTGAGGCACTGGAGAAGTGGCCGGTAGACTTGTTCTCCCGTCTGCTCCCACGTATTTATCAGATCGTAGAAGAAATCAACCGCCGTTTTGTAAATGAGATCCAGCAGAGATATCCTGGCGATCAGGACAAGATCGCAAAAATGGCAGTTGTATACAACGGTCAGGTTAGAATGGCTTACATGGCGATCGTAGCAGGCTTCTCAGTAAACGGCGTTGCAAGACTGCATACAGAGATCTTAAAGCATGAGGAGTTAAAAGACTTCTATGAGATGATGCCTGAGAAATTCAACAATAAGACTAATGGTATTACCCAGAGACGTTTCTTGCTTCACGGCAATCCGTTATTAGCTGACTGGGTAACAGATAAGATCGGTGATGACTGGATCACAAATCTGCCTCATATTAAAGAACTGGCAGCATTTGCAGGTGATAAGGAATGCCAGAAGGAATTCCTGGATATCAAATATAAGAATAAAGTCCGTCTGGCTAAGTACATTAAGGAGCATAACGGCATTGACGTTGATCCAAATTCTATTTTCGATGTACAGGTAAAGAGACTTCATGAGTATAAACGTCAGCTGATGAACATTCTTCATGTTATGTATCTTTATAACCAGTTAAAGGATAATCCAAACATGGATATGGTTCCAAGAACCTTTATCTTCGGTGCAAAGGCAGCAGCAGGCTACCGCCGCGCAAAACTGACGATTAAGCTGATCAATTCAGTAGCAGATGTGATCAACAATGATAAGTCCATTGGCGGTAAGATCAAGGTGGTATTTATTGAAGATTACCGGGTATCCAACGCAGAGATCATCTTTGCTGCAGCGGATGTGAGCGAGCAGATCTCCACAGCCAGCAAAGAGGCTTCCGGTACCGGCAACATGAAGTTTATGTTAAACGGCGCTCTTACATTAGGAACTATGGATGGTGCAAATGTTGAGATCGTAGAAGAAGTTGGACAGGAAAATGCCTTTATCTTTGGCCTTTCTGCAGACGAAGTTATCAATTATGAGAATAACGGCGGCTATAATCCAATGGATATCTTCAACAATGATCCTCAGATCCGCAGAGTGCTGATGCAGCTGACCAATGGATATTATTCACCAAAGGATCCGCAGATGTTTAAGGAAATCTATGATTCTCTGTTAAATAACTTTGGAGGCAGCCGTCCGGATACTTACTTTATCCTGAAAGACTTCCGTTCTTATGCAGAGGCTCATGAGAAGATTGACAAGGCCTACAGAGACAGACAGTGGTGGGCAAAAGCAGCTCTTATTAATGTTTCCCATAGCGGTAAGTTTACATCTGATCGTACCATTGAAGAGTATGTAAGAGATATCTGGCATCTGAAAAAGGTGACATTAGAGCAGTAAAATTGGTTCATGCAAGTGCATGAATGATAATGAAAACTGTGATTTAGGGGGTGTTGCAGAAGCTTGTGTTTTTGCGGCATCCCTGTTTTTTCATTTAGGATTATGCCACCCTCAGGTGACATGTCAGTTTATTTACACCAAAGAGAGGAACAAATAATATGAAGATAAGAGATATACTGGCAGAGGGAAGACCAACACTTTCATTTGAAGTGTTCCCGCCAAAGACAGCAGATGCGTATGAATCCGTGGAGAAGGCAGCTTCTAAGATCGCTGAGTTAAAGCCGGATTTTATGAGTGTTACTTACGGTGCCGGAGGCGGAACCAGTGAGTATACAGTAAATATCGCATCTACTATTAAAGAAGAGTATGGTGTAACACCATTGGCACATCTTACCTGTGTTTCTTCAACAAGAGAGAAAGTACATCATGTATTGGAGGAATTAAAGGCACATAAGATCGAAAATGTCCTGGCACTGAGAGGAGATATCCCACAGGACGGAAAAACACCGGAAGTTTATCACTATGCTTCTGAACTGATCAGTGAGATCAAAGAAGCAGGAGATTTCTGCATTGGTGCAGCCTGCTATCCGGAAGGACATCCGGAATCTTCTAATAAATCTGTGGATATGGACTATTTAAAGCAGAAGGTGGACGCCGGCTGTGATTTTGTCACTACCCAGATGTTTTTTGACAACAGTCTTCTTTACAGCTATTTATACCGCATCCGTGAGAAGGGCATCACCATTCCTGTGATCGCAGGTATCATGCCTGTTACCAGCGGAAGCCAGTTAAAGCGTATTGCACAGATGTCAGGAAGCTATATGCCGGCACGTTTCTTATCATTAGTAGATAAGTATGGAGATAACCCGGCAGCTATGAAGCAGGCTGGTATTGCTTATGCTACAGACCAGATCATAGATCTTCTGGCAAATGGCATTAAGGGAATCCACGTATATACCATGAATAAGCCAGATGTGGCTGCACAGATCCAGAGCAATATTTCAGAGTTATTGAAGTAACGTAATGAGTCCAAAAGAAAAACAAGCGGCTGCGTAGCAGACATTTGTTGCCATGCATATCGAGGAGGCGCCAGTGACGCGTCCGCTGATTTTTCTTGGACCATTAACGAAGGTCCAGCCTGCGAATGCAGGCAGTAGAGCACGTAAGTGCGAGGACCTGAGTCTGGCATTTGGTTTGACAGCAGGAGGATATACAGGAAATGGAACTGGCAGATATTAACAGAAGAGAGATTCTGCGTTATCTGGGCTATAAAAACCAGGAAGCAGATGAAAATGTAAACAGGATCGTGGAAGACTGCCTAGAGCTTTTGTGGAAAAATGTTTCGCCTAAATACCGGGTACGGGAATTTTCACTTACTCTTGGAGAAGATAACATGATCGACGGGGAGGTTTTTCAGGCAAAAAGCAAGAACCTTTCTGTTAATTTAAAAGATTGTGAAAAAATACTGGTTTTTGCTGCTACCCTGGGAGTGGGAGCGGATTACCTGATCCAGAAGTACAACCGCCTGGAAATGAGCAGGGCAGTGATCTTACAGGCAGCTTCCGCTGCTATGATCGAGGAATATTGTGACCAGGTATGTGAAGGCCTGAAAAGAGAATATGAAGAAAAGGGCCTTTACCTGCGTCCAAGGTTCAGTCCCGGATATGGGGATTTTTCTCTAAACTGCCAGAGGAATGTTTTAAATGCCCTGGATGCAGGAAAGCACCTAGGGATCAAACTGACAGACAGTTTCCTGATGATGCCTTCCAAATCCGTGACAGCAGTGATCGGAGTGAGCAAAAAGCCCCACCGCTGTGATGTGAAGGGCTGTGAAGCATGTGGCAAGACAGACTGCCTTTACAGACGATGATCGATGAAAAATAAAAGAGGTTCACATATGAATGTTTTAGATGCAATGAAAGAACACCGCCTGTTTTGTGACGGCGGTATGGGAAGCCTGCTTCAGGCGGCAGGCCTTGCAGCTGGAGAATTGCCGGAACGCTGGAATCTTTCCCA
>ENA-OPBN01001454-OPBN01001454.1-human-gut-metagenome-genome-assembly--contig:-NODE-1454-length-10701-cov-3.028461_pt1 | contig 10701 bp, 7 predicted proteins | sample MGYA00241068_ERZ501452 | MGnify/ENA primary metagenome ERZ501452 (study PRJEB25962, sample SAMEA2042507) | human gut metagenome | biome: human gut; feature: human-associated habitat; material: faeces... | reverse complement strand
GCGAGCGCCTCTTGGAGCTCCGCCTTTTGGGCGGCCATCACGCGGTCGAGCTCGGCCTTGGCCTGAGAACGGGCAAGTTCGAGGGCTTGCTCGTGCTCGCGACGCAGCGAGGCGGCGCGCTCCTCCACCTCATGGGCGAACTGATCGTCGCGCACTTGGCGAACGATACCCTCGTAATCGCTCTCATCGAGATTGATGACCGTCCCGCACTTGGGGCACGTGATCTGGTTCATATGCGCTCCTCGCTCCGCCGCAGCGCCCGGGTGCGCCCTACGCACGCCGCTGCATATTCCTTACCGTCAGACTATACCCGCCCGTGCGGACAAAAGGCCGGCCTTTCTCTGGCGCGTCATTGCAGACACCAAAACGGCCCTGCGGAGACGCGTCTCCGCAGGGCCAGCACGCTAGCGCCGATCTTTGTCCACGCCAGCAATATCTTCGATGAAAGCCAGCGTGATGCTACTCTTCACCACGGAGATTACGGCGCTTCGAACGAACGCCGTAGCCAATCGCCCCCGCGCCCGCGAGAGCACATGCAGACACGGCGACAAGGCTCAGCGAGTCGCCCGTCTGAGGCAATCCAGAACCGGGCTTCTTCGAGGGCTTTAAAGTATCCGGCGCTTTGGCCGGGGGCTCCGGCTTAGGATCGGCCGGCACGGTAGGAGCCTTGACGGTCACAACCGCCACGTTGGAATCAACAGCGAGGCCCTGAACGTTGGTCACGCGGCAGAAATATGCAAACTCACCAACCTTGGAAGTATCGACGGGGAAATTGGCGGTTTTTACACCAGTAGAGACCAGATCGTCGCCAACCTTGCTAAACCACTCATAAGAGAGCTCCCCCGTACCACTTGCAGCAGTGGCGGCAACCGTGAGATCGACGGCCTTGGCGCCCTTCTCATACGTGGCACCGGCAGGCTGCTGGGTGATGGTCGGGGCGACGATGGCGTCGGCATACGCCAGGCGGTCCACCGTGCCGTTGCCCTCGGCGTTGAGATCGGAAGGAGCGAAGGGCTTGGAGAAGTCACCGGCGTTGATGTAAGCGCGCATCTCATCGAGCAGTTTGTCGCACTTGAGGTAGGTCTGCTCGACAACGGCCATCTGGGCCTTGTTGGCAAGAGCGGTGCGGCCCTCGGCGGGAGTGCTCTTCATAACGCCGTCGACAATCTCCTGCTGGGCGATGATTTGGGCCTGCAGGGCGTCGAGGTAAGCGCGGGTGCCGGCTGCCATGGAGTCGCGGTGGTTGTACGCGAGCGTGTTGATGTCCATGAGGACGAAGGGCAGGGAATTCTCGGGCTCTTCCTTCATGGCCCACTCCACGATGTCCTTCTGTTCGGGGCCCTGATGGCTCGCATCGCAGTTAAGGTCGCTGAAGTACGGGCTCACCTCGGTGAGGAGGGCTGAGTATATCGGCACGAAAACCGAGAACTCAGTGCGGGACAGCGCTTCCCACTGAACGGTGGCAATGTCGGCGGAGAGGCCGTCGCGAATCTGGAACATGTGGCTCTCGACCGTGCGGTTGTTGCCGATGGCGCCAAAAGCGGCGTCCTTGTTGGCGTCGACATCGGTGCCCTCGCCGCGCGTTGCAAGCGAGCGCAGAATTTCGTTAGTGGTCCAGCCGCCGCGACCGGGCGTGAAAAACTGGGTGGGCTCGGTGAGGTTGATAACGCCCTTGCCGGGCGCCACAGTATAGCGATCGGCTGCAAGCGGAGCCTCGAAGTAATGGCGGCCCTGGACATAGCGGGTAGTGGTACCGCTGCTGTGATTCACATCGGAGACGCCGTAGGTGGAGGTGATGTCGGGGGTGCCGTCCTCAAACGTCTTGAGCAGGCCGGCCTCCTCGGGCACGGAGATGAGGCCCTTGGAGTGCAGGCAGGTCTTGGTATCGTCCAGGTCAACCTTGAAACGAAGGTTGCCCATGTTGGGATTCACAGACACCTGGTCCTTCGGCATGATGTAGGCCACCCACTGATGCCCAGACAGCGCGCAGAACAGCCAGGTCTCGTTGGAGTCGGAAATGGTGATTTGATCGCGACCGCTGGCACCCTGCTCGTCGATCAGACGGCCGAGCAGCTCCACGCCCTCACGCGCCGTCTTGGACTCGCCTAAAATCACGCTGGCGTAGGTGTACTCGCCGATACCCGTCTCGGTGCTGGGGTCAACTGCCTTGATGTCGGCGTTGTAGTTGGTGGTCAGCGTAGCGGAGCAGGAGACACCGTGCTCGTTGATGCCGGCCTCCGAATACGCGTCGTGGCGGTCGCTCCAGTCGCTGGGATGGTCGCGCACGTAGGTGTAGCGGTACGACGTCTTACCGCTCGTCCAGTCGAAGCCGGACTCGTCGGACGTGTAATGCGTGTTCTTCTGGGGTTCCTGGATACCAAAGATTTTCACGTGACGTGACGCGTAGTCCTCTGATCGGCCGACGTAACGGTCGCCATTCGCCGTGTACTGATTTGGCACCCATACCTGCGTGCAGGCCAAGGCGTTCAGAGGTGCCGTGGTCAGGAGCGCGGCACCGACAGCGAGTCCGCAAGCAGCACGCTTAAGCCACGACCCTCCCCCATTAGAAAATGGTGCGCGCATAGCGCCCTCCTTTCACGACCAGCAGCTCGCAGCAAAACGCTGCTCCATACTCCAAACTGCCAGCCACAACGCCAATTCTAGCCATCAGCAACTGGGCTCCTCGCGCCTTTCCACAGGCGGCAAAAAGCGTCGATGAGCGGGGATTTTCGTGTTTGATAACTCGTTTGACCGCTATCCCGAGATACGACAAGGCAGCTCAGCTGAGGCTCTCCATGCGATACGAGAAGTAATCCCGAGCGCGGCAAAGATTGCATTCTCGAAGCCGTCCCGCACCGCCAAAGCTGCCATCGACCCATTTACATGAAATGCAGCGCAAAAGCTGCCGTTCTATCGTGCGTCGCGCACGAACACGGCAGCGCGAACAAATTGCGAGACGGCCCGTACATGATGAGACCCCCTCAAGCCCTACACCGCTCCTTGCGAGCGCGGCCGCTTTCATGGCTTAAAGGTGCGGACCCGTGCGGACAACGCCAATTTGCATAACTACGTCCTCAGGCATCGCTTCGCCCACTGAAAAGCAGGCGCCACATACGGCAAACTATCATCAAGCCATGCTTCTTCCAACTCTCCCTCGCTATCATGCTTTGATATGACTTCTTTTTTCCTGAAGGGGCTTATATGAACAACATCGAATTCCAGAACCTTGATGACATTCTTCATAACATTGTCCTTTCAATCCCGGACTACCAAAGAAACTATTCTTGGACCAACAGCGAAGTATCCACTCTCCTTGAAGACATCAAAGGCCTTTACCTGCACAATGGGGCTGACGGAACTCTTGATCACTTCTGCGGCGCAATCGTTCTCGTACCATTCGACAAAGAAGTATCGAGAAACACTCGAGACATCCTAGAGAGAAAAACACTTAGGAATTACAACAAGGTGAGCGTTATTGACGGCCAGCAACGCCTAAGCACACTCTCCTTGCTCCTTATGTCTATAAAAAACTACGCAAAAGATAACAGTCTTGATGCATGCGAGGTCGACTCGCTTATTCTGACCACCAGAAGGGATGAGCATGGGGAGTGCATCCCCATAATCAACTTCTCAGGAATAGAGGCCCAAGATTGCTATCGGTCCATTCTTTCGGGTGCTGTGCCAAAAGCAAAAGCCAACTCAGCTGTCTGTGTTAAGAGAATTATTGATGCATACAACCTTTGCCATGCAGAAGTGCGCTCCCTCGTAGAAAACGCTGTCAACCCCCAAGAGGCTGTCGACTGTCTGCTCGAACAGATTCAATACCACCTCACGTTTGTTGGCATCTTCAATAAAGACGTACTTGATGCATACCAGGTATTCGAATCCCTCAACTCAACCGGCCTGTCTCTCACTCCCGCCGAACAGTTAAAAAACCTCCTGCTAATGAAGTCAGACAAAAAAGATCGCACCCTCAGCCTCTGGGAAGAGCTTGTTGAAACGGTTGGAGAAAAAGACCTGGTCGATTTCCTCGTTCAATTCCTGTTCGCCGAAGAGCAGCAGAGGATAAGCAAAGAAAAAGTCTATCCGACTTTCAAGGAGATGCTGAAGGCCTCCAGCGCCTCGGAAGTACTGAAAAAACTTACCGACTCTTCACTTCTCTATCGCGAGCTGCGACGTCCATCGGCACATATTCCTGCCGCAAACACTCTCTTGGATTTCGCCGACTTTGGCGTAAAGCAACCCTATGCCCCTATGCTCGCTGCCGCAAGAAGATTCGATATCGAAACCGACGACTTCCGCAAAATCGCTGATAGCATCTTGGTCTTCACGGTCAGGCACATCGTCTGCGGACAAAGCCCCAACAGACTTGACCCGGTTTTTGGAGATGCCTGCCGCATTGTTGTTGATGAATCGAAAACAGCTGAAGATGTTGTCGCCTTCTTCAAGACCCACAGAATAGACGATGGCTTGTTTGAGGAACACTTTGCTGGACTGAAATTTGAGCACACCGCCAAACCCCAGCGTCAGGCAAAGGCTCTTCTTCGCAGAATCGAAGAGCGTTCACATGGCAGGGATCGACCTCTTAACATTTCGCGAAACAACCTGACTGTCGAGCACATCATCCCGAAGCAACCAACCATGGACGACATTTCGTCTTGGCTGGGACCGGAGGTAGTAAACGACCCTCAGTTTTCCCTGGAAAACTTCATCGACCAGAACGTCAAATCCGTTGGCAATCTCGCCCTTTTGTTTGGAAAAGAAAACACCTCAGCGAGCAATAACACATACAGTAAAAAGCTGCAAACATATACGACCGAAATGAAAACCGGAGAAGGCCAAGGCCGAGGGGTGCCCGCCGAGTACTTTGTCCTAATCCAAGAGTTAGTCGAGAATTACCCCACCGTTTTTGACTCCGACTCCATCCAGGAACGAGCAAAAGACCTTGCTGTCAAAGCGGTAACTGCCTGGTCTTAACCATATGCGGGCCTGCCCGATATAAGAAGCTGACATCTAACATCCCCCCTCCCATTTCCCAACTTCGCATTCTTGGGGGAATGGGAGGTCGTCGTCTCCGTCTTCTTTTAATAGCTGCAGTTAACCCATCATCGCCTTGCCGATTGCATGGGGGATGCTCGTAACGAGAGCGTTTCCCATGCAGAAGGCGCGTTGACCGTCGGTCATGCCTGAATTGGTCCAGCCCTTCGGGAAGCACTGCAGCTGATCGAGCTCGTCGGGCATCAGGCGACGATAACGACCGTCTTCAACCTGAATGATGTGCTTAAAACGAGACGGGGTCACACCGCCCTCACCCGTCAAAATCGTTCGGGAGGGCCTATCGATTGCATCCGGAAACGCCATCGACCCCTCGGAGTACATATACGTGTGCCCGCTCTTGCTTACGCGTTCGATACGCTTTCCACCCTTGAGGTATTCCCAATCCCCGAGTTTGTCTTCTGAGACAAAGAACTCCAGGGGAACCTGGTCCGTCGGGACCAGGACATCACCCAAAACGCGAGACTCGCCCTCATAGTCCCCAACAACATTGGCGGTCAAAACTTCAAGATTCTGCATAACGCCCGCGGCTTTGAAGGGCGAGACTTTGAGACCCAAACCGAACGATTCGGAGTTCTCCGAAGGGTCCGCAAAGAGCTCGACCCCCGTCGCCTCCTCAATCGGCCCGACGGGAAAAGCACCTTGCATAATGCCACCCTGCAAGCGGCTCGAAAGGTCCCAGGTCTCATCCGTTTTCTCCGCGTAAATATACACTCGCTTACGACGCTGGGGCGCGCCATACTCGGCACTATTCACAACGCGCCACTCAACAGAGAACCCGAGCGAATTCAGGCAGGAAAGAATGATTGCGAAATCACGCCCGCGCTGCGCCGCAGGGCTTTTCAACAAACGATCGACATTCTCAAGCAGGCAATAGTTCACAGAGGGCTTCAGACGTAGGAAACGATAGATATCCCACCAAAGAACGCCTTTCTTGCCCTCGATACCTTCCGCCTGAGAGAGCGTTTTTGCCACAGAGTAATCCTGGCAGGGGAAGCCTCCGACCACCATGTCGACGTCGGGAATCTCGATTTCCCCCGCCTCATATTTATCGAGCACAACATGAATATCTTCGTTCACCAGCTCGGCATCGCCAAATCGCTTGGCGTAGCAGCGCGCGGCAAACTGACGCTTATCCGTACCGGGCTCCCACTGATTTGCCCACACTGTGCGGAAACTACCCGCCGGCTCCATGTGAAACTCAGGATGCTCCGGGTTGTCATAACCATCAAGGCCCAGCCTAAAACCACCGACACCCGCGAAGAGCTCGGCCACCTTAATCTCAGTCGACACGTTTCTCCAATCGCTTCTGTGCCGGCATGTCGGTTTTTGATTCTAATAAGTTGTCAAGACAAGATCCACAGCCCCGCTTTGATCTACGCACGATCTCCGCATATACTTAGAGCTTTTTCCTGTCCCTCAGATACAATTGCGGCATGACGCTTGGAGATGATGAGCATGCTGCAGTCCACTCAATACAAAGCACTTCTCGCGCAGGTCGACCTTTCCGACCAAGGCAGCATCTTGGGCTATGCCAAGCATCTCGAGGGCATGACGTTTCGCGAAGTGCTCGACCTAGACATCAAGCCTGCCGACTACAACCCCAAGACGTACAACAGCGCAAAATTCAAGGGAGGCATGGGCAACCTCATCGAAGAGCGTTACTTCGGATACAAGTCAAACAGTGACCGACACCCCGATTTCGCTGAAGCCGGAATTGAACTAAAGGCAACCTGTTTCGACATCCGCAAGAAGGACCACGAGCCTTCCGCAGGAGAGCGGCTCGTACTCACCATGATCCCGTTTGACGAGCCCATTGAAGATGATCTGACTGAGTCCCATCTCTGGGAAAAGTGCGCGACCATTCTCCTCGTCTATTATCAGCGTGATCGCAGCATCGATAAATACGACCAGCAAATCAAATATGTCAGCTTGTTCACCCCTCCCGCAGAGGACCTCACAGTCATCCGAGACGACTACGACACGATCGTTTCTTATATCAAAGCTGGCCGCGCACACGAGCTGAGTGAGGGACTCACCACGTATCTCGGAGCTTGCACCAAGGGAGCGAACCTCGAGCACATGTGGGCGGACCAGTTCTACCCCTGTATCGAAATCGATGGTTCAATCTCTCATCCAAAAGCAAAGAAGCGCGCTTTCTCGTTCAAGCGCCAGTATATGGACTACATCCTCCATCATTACTTGATGGAGGAGCACGATGATAGCGACAGCATCGGCGTCGCCGAGTACAGCTCCTCCCAACCTCTCACTTTCGAGGAGACAATCGAGCAACGAATCTCCCTTCACATCGGTAAGACCGACCGACAAATCGCTGCTGAGTTCGGTGTTCCTTATACAGGCAAGAAGGCCCAGTGGATTACGCTTGCCTACCGAATGCTCGGCGTTAGAAGCAATCGAGTTAAGGAATTTGTGAAAGCGGGAATCTCCGCTCGCGCCATCCGCGTTGAAGAAAATGGGCAAATCGAGCAGAACATGTCTCTCGATACGTTCGAATTTACCGAGATCGCAGGAGAGCCATGCTGGGAAGAGTCCGAACTACGTCAATATCTAGAGGAAACTCGCTTCTTCTTCGTCGTCTTCAAAAAGACCGATGGCGAGTACCGCCTTGCCGGATGCAAGTTCTGGAATATGCCGGTTGCCGAACTTGATTCCAATGCTCGTAGATGCTGGCAGGAAACCCACGATGCCATTTGCGAAGGCGTAATAATTAGCTGCGACGGCAACCGCTTTTGCAACAATCTGCCCGGAGAAACAGATAATCCCACGATGCACGTTCGTCCTAAGGCATCACGCCGAGCCTATCGGCTCGAAGACGGCACCTCCATCGGGGACCTCAGAGACGCTTCGCTTCTTCCAGATGGGCGTTACATGACCCGCCAGTGCTTCTGGATTAACCGAGGCTATATCATTCAGCAAATATCAAACCTTCTCTAATAAAGCAGCCCTCGCCATGTCCAACTCCTACCTCATCGTCATCGACATGCAAAACGACTTCATCGACGGCGCCCTAGGCACGCCCGAGGCGCAGGCCATCGTCGAGGCAGTCGCCCAGCGCGCCAGCAGCTTCGACGGTACGGTCGTTTTCACCAAAGACGCCCACGGCAGCGACTATGCCGCCACGCAAGAGGGTCGCAACCTGCCCATTCCCCACTGCATCGCCGGCACGACCGGCTGGGAACTCGCACCCACCCTCGAAACGATTCGCGCCCGCCGCAGCGCTCCCGTGTTCGAAAAGCCCTCGTTCGGATCGCTCGACCTCGCCCGCTGGCTTGTCGCACAAAACAACGCCGCGCCCATCGACTCCATCGAGCTCTGCGGTCTATGCACCGACATCTGCGTTGTCAGCAACGCCCTCACCATCAAGGCGCACCTGCCCGAGGTCCCGCTCGCGGTGAATCCCGCCCTGTGCGCCGGCGTCCCCCCCGCCGCGCACGACGCCGCGATCGCCACTATGACGAGTTGCCAGGTGCAAATCCTGTAACCGGGCTCGGGCCTTGTCTTGCGGCGGCCTTTCGCCCCGATGACCCGCCTGAGACAGGCCCCATGCCCACGCACGGATCTCACCCCGCGCCGCCTCTCGCGACCTCGCGATTGGCGGCGTTCTTGTATTTTGGCCAACTACCGCGCCAACGCCGCAGCGTACCGTTTGAATGCGGGGATGAGCTGCATGCGCAGCACATTGCGACGAGCATCGAAACCGCCGCTGCGGATTCTCAGCCGAATGCCCATCGCGCGCGCAACGTCCGCAACGAGCTGGTTGTACAGATGCTCTTCGACAATGTCCTCGTACCAGACGTTCAATATGGTCCATCCCGAACCCACCAACTTGTTCTGCCTGCGGTCATCGCGGCCGGCCTGCTCGATTGCATGGAACTTGCGGCCCTTGTACTCGAGACCGACCTTATGGCCTGGAAATGCAACGTCCACATAGCGGTCCCCGTCGGCGGTTGAGACGCGATGGTTGAGCGAGACGGGCCCGAGGGCATAACCACCGAGTCGCCGCGGCCAGGTAAGCAATGCGCACAGAACGGATTCCATGGGCGAGTTGGAACCGTCGCCGACCAGCTCAAGCGCCTCGCGGGCCCGGACGATCCCCGGCGCTCCGGGCATCGCATCTAACACGCGTGTTATCTGCTCGACGGAAGTCAGGGGCTTCGCCGTGTTGGTAAGGCCATCCCACGAATCATCGAGGAGGTAGGTTCCACACAGCTCGAGGCCGATCAGCGCCAGTTCCTCGACGGTGCGCTGCCGCTTCTTGTGCAGGTCAACCGTTGCAAGATGCAGAAATGTCAGAGCCGGGCTCGTCACTAAGACATCCCTATTCACGTAAATAAGCGAACGAGGTGGCAACTCCGCCGCGCTGCGGTGGCACACGATGTCGTCCCGGCTGCGGGCGCCCGACTCTTTGGACACCAGGATATGCACGGGGCGCGTTTTCACACCCAAGCGCTCCATGGCGTCCGTAAACATCGCTTTTGGCGATACGCCGCAGCCATCCAGCTTTTGCGTGCGCGGCTTATCCAAAAACTCCGGCGCCAATCGCCCGCTCGATCGCATAAATTCGAGCGCTGACTCTCCAAAAATGCATACGCTCATGACCGTCGCCCCCCCTCGGCCCGATACGTTTTGCTCAGTGTGGTCAAAATACCCCGATTGTGCGCCGAGCAATCAGCGGCGCAGTCGCGTTTGCCCAGGATTGAGAAAACCGATCCGGCCAGCCACGCTCCGTGGCAACCATTGCCTCCAGCCGCCATCGGCAAAACCCCAGGATTGCCCCGCGCGAGAAAATATGCACGAGCGTTTTGACCCCGCTTTTAGCGCACAATCAGGGTATTTTGACCAGTTTCTCGGAAACGCATATTTTGTGACCCCCTTTTTTGAGGGATTGAGCACTTTTTCTCGCGCCACCTTGCCGCCGCGAACCACCCGCCGCCATCCTCCCTGAGCGCCCAGACGAAAGCAGGGCCCAATCAGCACTTGGCCTGTTCGGACGGACACTCGGACGCCTCATCTGCCCTGTCAACACGCCGATCGCCATTCCACGACCCTCTCCCCAAGGCCTTGAACTGCACGTTCGTCCATTTGTGGACTATTTGAGAATGAATCCTAATATATTTCCGTTTTAGGCTCATATGATTCTGAAACTGTGCCATAATGCAGATGTCAAAGCGCGACCGCGGGTTCGCCCCAAGGAGCGCATTCGCCTGTGTTCAAAGGAGAACAAACATGAAGTTCGTTTGCCCCGTTTGCGGTTTCGTTGAGGAGTTCGACGGCGAGGAGCTGCCCGCCGACTTCAAGTGCCCCCAGTGCGGCGTCTCCGGCGACCGCTTCACCAAGGTCGAGGAGGGCAAGATGACCTGGGCCGCCGAGCACATCGTGGGCGTTGCTCACGAGGAGGGCGTCACCGAGGACATCATCATGGACCTGCGCGCCAACTTCGAGGGCGAGTGCTCTGAGGTCGGTATGTACCTGGCCATGGCTCGCGTTGCCCACCGTGAGGGCTACCCCGAGATCGGCCTGTACTGGGAGAAGGCCGCCTACGAGGAGGCCGAGCACGCTTCCAAGTTCGCCGAGCTCCTGGGCGAGGTCGTGACCACCTCCACCAAGAAGAACCTCGAGATGCGT
>ENA-OPBN01001446-OPBN01001446.1-human-gut-metagenome-genome-assembly--contig:-NODE-1446-length-10775-cov-3.008862_pt1 | contig 10775 bp, 9 predicted proteins | sample MGYA00241068_ERZ501452 | MGnify/ENA primary metagenome ERZ501452 (study PRJEB25962, sample SAMEA2042507) | human gut metagenome | biome: human gut; feature: human-associated habitat; material: faeces... | reverse complement strand
CGCCCTCCAAAAACGCAAAGCGGCACAGGCCAAGATTGAAGCGGGAAAGAAAAAGATTGAATGGGGAAGCCAAATCCGAAGCTACGTGTTTGACGACCGCCGCGTGAAAGACCATCGCACGGGATTCCAAACGAGCGACGTGAACGGCGTGATGGACGGCAAAATCGACGGATTCATCAAGGCGTACCTCATGGAATTTGCCGAAACGGATGCTGAACAGGCTTAAGGAACTGTCTTGAAACCTCCTTAAGTGACTTACATAGTAATGGTGAAAGGATAGTTCACCCTGTTTTACCATTACTTATATCTAAAAACAAGCAACTGGACAGGCGAAACGGCAGGAAGGGCGCTCCTGAAACGCGCTTCACGCCGCCCGCTGCCTGCCAATGTGCACAAAGACCATTTACTACCATGAACCAAAAACACCAAGCAAAACTCAAGGCCCGCGAAGCACGCCAAGCACGCCAGGCCCGCCGCGTCATCAACGGCATTTTCATCGGCCTCATCGTCCTCATGATTTTGTTCCTCCTCTGCTACTATTTCTTCTTCGGATGATTAGCAGGTGAGGATGCAGACGGCCTCAACAGCCAACCACAACAATGGGCAGGCACCGCAAAATGGTTGCCGCTGCCTGCCAGCAAGACGACATTAAAAAATGGCACTGGAAATAGAACGCAAATTCTTGGTGACGGGCGATTATAAATCGCTCGCCACGTCTCACTCGCGCATCGTTCAAGGCTATATCTGCAGCGAACGCGGGAGAACTGTGCGTGTCCGCCTACGCGACGAACGCGGCTATCTCACCATCAAGGGACCTTCAAACAACGGAGGGCTCTCGCGCTATGAGTTTGAACACGAAATATCGAAAGACGAAGCGCTCTCGCTCTTCCGTCTCTGCGAACCCGGCATCGTCGACAAAATCCGCTGGCTCGTGCCGGCAGGCCGCCACACGTTTGAAGTGGACGGGTTCTTCGGCGAAAACGAAGGCCTCGTTGTGGCCGAAGTGGAACTGGGCAGCGAAGACGAAACTTTTGAACGCCCTGATTTTTTGGGAAAGGAAGTGACTGGCGACCGCCGCTATTATAATTCCTCGCTCCGCATACGGCCATACAGCCAATGGGAAAAGGAGTAAAATCCATAGACCGCGCAGCAAAGGCAACGGGACAAGCAACCAGGCCAATGGGTCAAGGAATGAGCAAGAATGTCTCTCCGAAGAAAGAGAAAGCACTCCTCTCGTAAACGCTGACCGCAGCAATAATCGCTGGCAAGCCGTCGCAACAGCCAACCGCCGTTGCCAAGTCCCTAAAAAACCAACTCCCCCCTACAATCGGAGCACAAAAAAGGGAAAAATGTGCAGGAATAAGCCAATTTTTCACGCAAATACTTGGCCGTCTTAATAATAAGGACTATTTTTGCAGCCAAAAGAAGGATACTAATACATTCACTAATAAATTCAAATTAAGAAACTATGTCTGATATTGAAGCAAAAGTAAAAGAAATCATCTGTGACAAATTGAGCGTTGATGAAGCTGAAGTAACGAACGAAGCAAGCTTCGCCAACGACCTCGGTGCTGACTCTCTCGACACTGTAGAGCTCATCATGGAATTTGAAAAGCAGTTCAAGATCACTATTCCCGACGATCAGGCCGAGAAGATCTCTACTGTAGGTGATGCTATCAGCTACATCGAGGAGCACATCAAGTAAGTAATGGTTTCCATTGCTTTTTGAGAGCACACCTCTCATCCCCCCAAGGGGGGGAGGACTGCAAACTTCACGGCGGCCATAACGACGGTCTCGGGATTTTGTGTCCTCCCTCCCTTGGAATGTTTAGACATATTCGCTGAGCAATGGCGAAAAAAAGGCTGCACCAACTGCCCCTCTTCTTTTCCCGTTGCCGAATAGCGCCTGACTCTTCACATTGTGGCGCCGCGCGTCTGCCATCCATCTGACGCGAGGCGCGACAGTGGCATTTGGGTGGACGGAGGAGAAAGCATACCGCCGAAATCATTGGTTGAACGGTTTGGCAGAACATTGGCAGAATTTGACAGACGCCAATTATTTTGGCTTCATTTAAAGAGAAACCCTGAGGTTTCCAAAAGGGCATTCAAAACGAACGAAGGGCATTCCCGACATTCAGGAAGTAATGATGAACCATTACTAAATCTTTTCCATGCCCTGCATGAAGCTTCACGCAGACTTTCCACCAACGGTTCCGGCCTCTTGCTCATCATCCGCTACCGATGTACGGCTCCAGGCTTTAGTCCGCAGAACTGGTTTACGCCAGTTCCTATGGTAATGGCGAAAGAATGAATTTACGGCATTCAACCATTACGCAGGCGAAAGGGGTCTATACATTCCCCAACAAACATTTTTTGATTAAACCATTTGAGCAGGAAACAAGAAACCGGCCGCCCCGGCTTGGCAACAGACACCTGCGAAGCATACACATTTAATATATATGGAATTAAAAAGAGTAGTCGTAACAGGTCTTGGTGCGCTCACCCCACTGGGCCACACAGCTCCCGAAACATGGGAAAACCTTTTGAAAGGTGTCAGCGGCGCTGGCCCCATCACACACTTCGACGCTTCTAAGTTTAAAACGCAGTTTGCCTGCGAAGTGAAGAATTTCAAGGTAACCGACTATATCGACCGCAAGGAAGCCCGCAAGATGGACCTCTATGAGCAGTACGCCCTCGTTGCTGCCATGGAAGCTGTCAAAGACTGCGGCGTTGACCTCGAATCAGTCGACAAGAACCGCATCGGCGTTGTTCTCGGCGTTGGTATCGGCGGTATCCACACCTTCGAAGAAGAAGCTGGCAACTACGCCATCAACGGCGAAGAAATGGGTCCGAAATACAATCCTTTCTTCATTCCTAAGATGATCGCTGACATCGCTGCCGGAGAAATCTCCATCAAATATGGCTTCCACGGCCCTAACTACACCACCACTTCGGCTTGCGCTTCTTCAACGAACGCCTTCGCCGATGCTTTCAACCTCATCCGTTTGGGCAAAGCCAACATGATGGTGACTGGCGGTGCCGAAGCAGCCATCTGGCCCGCAGGTGTCGGTGGTTTCACCGCCATGCACGCCCTCTCAACCCGCAACGACGACCCTAAACACGCCAGCCGTCCGTTCAGCGCCAGCCGCGATGGTTTCGTTATGGGCGAAGGTGCTGCCTGCCTCATTCTTGAAGAACTCGAGCACGCAAAGGCACGCGGTGCGAAGATCTATTGCGAAGTAGCCGGCGTTGGTATGTCTGCCGATGCCCACCACATCACGGCCAGCCATCCGGAAGGCCTCGGTGCACACCTCGTTATGAGCAACGCACTCGAAGATGCTGAAATGACGCCTGAAGACATCGACTACATCAACGTTCACGGCACTTCAACGCCTGTTGGTGACATCTCTGAGGTGAAGGCCATCACGAAGCTCTTCGGCGAACACGCCTACAAGCTCAACATCAGCTCAACGAAGTCTATGACGGGTCACTTGCTCGGCGCTGCCGGCGCTCTCGAAGCAATGGCTTGCTGCTTGGCTGTTCAGAACGACATCGTTCCGCCAACCATCAACCACGAAGATGACGACCGCGACGAACGCATCGACTACAACCTCAACTTCACCTTCAACGAAGCACAGAAACGCCCCATCCGCGCTGCCTTGAGCAACACGTTCGGCTTCGGCGGACACAACGCCTGCTGCATCGTCAAGAAGTTTGAAGACTAAGACTTTAAGTAGATGGGGAAATTGCCTTTAGTAATGGTCGCGACCATTACTAAAGACTGAAAATTCCCATAGTGAACATAAATTAAATTGCCCAGTAACTTCGGATAATTGGTGTCGTGCTTTTCCATCAGCCAATTACCGAAGTTATTGTTTTACCTAAGCAGAAGTCGGGAACAAGGAAGTTCCAAGAACCAATGGCAGCAAATGGCCCACAGCCAACCCACCAGCCTGCCGAAAAAAAGCCATACAACCCATGAAAAAAGTCCGGTTTCCAGAGAGAATCCCGGCATTTTCCCATGAAATCTGTGTGAGATTACAAAAACAAGTCCTGTGGCAACTCAGGGTCACTCCGTCTGGAAGAAAGTCCAAATGTAAGAAGAAATCCTCCGCCTTGACGCATTGAAGCGCAGCCGCACCTTATTGAAGCACAGCCCTACTCCCCTGCGCCGCCAATCTGTTTCCACGATAGATCAAGGCGTTGCAAAGGATTTCCACGCAGTCTCCATGAGTTTCCACCCCTTCTCCGCAAGATTTCATCGGCATACTCCTCTCCTCAGAATTGTTCAAGTTGTTGTTTGACCATAACTTAAACGGAATATCCCCCTCCCGCTCCCTGCATCCAAAACATCCTCCCATGGTAGTTAATCTAATCGACAGAGTGAAGCATTCCTTCAGCAAAGACAAGAAGCTCTCCTCTGCTTTATACGGAATACTCGGATTTTATCCACACAATCTTGAATTTTACCGCGCCGCGCTGGCCCACAAATCGCAGAGCTACCGCAACCGTGCTGGTAAACCTGTCAACAACGAGCGTCTGGAATATCTTGGCGATGCCATCCTCGAAGCCGTTGTGAGCGACATCGTCTACCACCGCTACCCGCGCAAACGTGAGGGCTTCCTCACCAGCACGCGCAGCAAAATCGTGCAACGCTCTTCGCTCAACAAACTCTCTGCCGACCTCGGCCTCGACCGCCTCATCAAGACGACGGCTCAACCAGGACCGCGCAGCAACAACATCGGCGGAAACGCCTTTGAAGCGCTTATGGGCGCTGTTTACCTCGACCGTGGCTACCACCACTGCCAATGGTTTATCGAGAAACGCATCATCGGCCGCCTGCTCGACATCGACGGCGTGGCCAACAAGGAAGTGAACTTCAAGAGCAAACTCCTTGAATGGACGCAGAAAAACCGCATCTTAGCTGAATACAAACTCGAAGAGAAAGCCGACGAAAACAACGGCACACAGCTCTTCCACAGTTCGGTCGTGCTGGAAGGCATCGTTGCCGGAACGGGCGAAGGACACTCGAAAAAGGAAAGCCAGCAGATTGCAGCGAAAGAGGCGCTCACCAAACTGCGCCGCGAACCGAAATTCCTCGACAGCATCTACCGCGCCAAAGAGAAGCGCACGGCGATGGAGGCCGATGAGGTGTGCGTGGTGCCACGCATCGACGAAATTGAGGAAGAGATTGCTCAGGAAGCCAAACCGCATGTGAGCCGCAATGCCAAACTGGCACCGTCGCGCACACCGAAAGCGAAGAAAAATGCCGCCAAACCAGCCGCTGCTGAGGATAAGGGCGACAACAAACTGGCAACAGGCGCTAAACGCGCTCCGAAACAGACCGCTAACAACGAGGCCACCACTGCCCCGGCAAAGCAGAATGAACAGCCCAAACGCAACGAGGGCCGAAAGGAGCAGCAGAATGCCGCCCAGAAGGAAATGAAGCAAGGTGCTGAACCTTCACAGAAGGAGAATGCACCGTCTCAGAAAGACAACGCACAGCCTCAGAAAGACAACGCACAGCCTCAAAAGGGAAATGCCCCTTCTCAAAAGGAAACGGCTCAGAACCAGAAGGAAACTCCCGCTGCACAAAAAGAGGCTGACGCTTCGCAGAAACAGCAGAAGTCGGCCCAGAAGTCGGCCGATAACGCCCAGAGAAACGCTGACGCTTCTCAGAAAAACGGCGAAGCCGCCCCAAAAAACGCGGAAGCCGCCCAGAGAAAGAAAAACGCTCCAAGCGAGGAATACAATGCTCCGACGTCTGCGGAACCTTATGACGAAACTCAGCAGGACACCTCTGACGCTGACATGCGCCAGGAACGTGCCCCACGTCGCCGTCCTTCACGCCGCTCGCGCCGCGCCACCGCCCTTCCTCCCGTAGACGGTACGCCACGCAACGAAGCTGAAGCCGAACGCGAAGCCATCGTGCGCCAAGCTGAAGAGGCTGCCTACAGCCAAGAATAAATCGTTTACAGCCAAGGATGAACCATCCTAAGCCAAATAACCAGCTGGCACACGGGGCTTGACTTCCCCAAAATCAAAGTCCCGGCCTGCACGATTCTTTTAAGCGTTCCGAACATGCTGACCCTTTCGCTCAGCGCGTTCGGAACGCTTTTTTAATACGCCAACTTCTTGCTGATACTTACGCATCGAAGGAAGAAACTTACGCATCGAAGGAAAAACCATGTCCTTCAAAGGAAGGCGGAAGCAGAGAAGGAAAATACGATGTGAGAAAGGAGGTTTTTCTTGCAAAATACAGGAGTGTACTACGTGTACACCAGAATAAAACAAGGAGAAAGCAGTGCGGGAAAACTATATATCGCTTTCGCTCACCTATACACTGACCTTTATTAGCAAAAATGATATATTTGATTTTCAGAGAATTATAAACTTTTATATCTATATCAACAACGATATGAGGTTGTATGGGTTGGAAAGTATCTATAATTTTGCATCTGAAAACAACACGCAGAACATTAACCGACCTAAACCTTCTAACTTACTAAACTCAGACGGCGATTCATCGCCAACAGTTCCGTGCAACGGCACTATTACCCTTCACACAAAAAAGGGTTCCCTGCACACACATGAGAGCGCTCTCCACACACAAGAGTTTGCTATTCATTCCTGAGGGGTGCCGTTGCACTAAAGGAACTGCGCAAGATGATTGGCGCACAGACCACGCGCCGTTATCCAGATGTATGCCGCTGGAAGAACACAAACCTATTTTACAATCCCCAAAACCATCGTAATTTTTCTTCATAACCAATGGTTTGCCCCGTTCACGTGGAAACATGAATGGGGCATTGATTATTTTTGCCCCTCCCGCCACAAGAAGCCGGGCAAAAATCGTATATTTGCGCTGCAATGGCAGGCAGACATTTTTTTTTCACGTCCTGGTTCCTGCACACCTATTTATAATATACAAAATCACTATGAATACAATCAAAAACACGGTTGCGACACGCGTCAAGCAACTGCAAAAATGGATGGAGGAGGAACGCCTCGACGCTTTCATCGTCCCCACCATCGACCCCCACAACAGCGAATATACCCCCGACCACTGGAAGGCCCGCGAATGGCTCACGGGATTCGACGGTTCTGCTGGCACAGCCGTGGTGCTGGCGGAAAACAGCGGGGCGCTCTGGACCGACTCGCGCTATTTTCTGCAAGCCGAAGAACAGCTCAACGGCACGCCATTTGAACTGATGCGCGACGGTATGCCCGGCACGCCGTCGGTGGCAGAATGGCTCCGCAAAAACCTCCCGCAAGGCGGCAACATCGGTTGCTACGGCGAAATCATGACGCAGGAACTGGCCGATGACCTGGTGGGCGAACTGGGAGAGGAATACCAATGCGTCGTGACGGAAAACGACCCCTTCAGAGCCATTTGGACAGACCGCCCTGCCCTGCCCGACGAACCGCTCGAAATCATGCCCGACGAAACAGCGGGATGCTCGGCGGCCGACAAACTGCACCGCATTTTCGAAGCGGAGCACAAACACTGTCCCGAAGCTAAATATTTTCTGCTCAACGACTTGACGGAAATTGCATGGGCGCTCAATCTGCGCGGCAACGACGTGATGTACAACCCCGTATTTGTGAGCTATCTAATGGTGGGACAAAGCCGTTCGGTGCTCTACACCGACGAGAAACGCCTCAGCGCCGAAGTGAAACAACACCTATTCAACGCCGGCGTGGCCGTCAAGCGCTACAAAGGATGGAAGAACACCATTGAAGACGCCACAGAAGGGGAAATCTTCGCCTTCTCACGCGCCATGAACCTCCGCGTCATCAACCATTGCAAGAGTTGCAACGTGCCCTTCCGCTTTGTTGAATGGGAAATCCCCACGCTCCGCGCCGTCAAAAACGCGGCAGAGCAAGAGGGATTCCGCCGCGCCATGGAGCGCGACGGCGTGGCGATGGTTAAATTCCTGCGCTGGCTTGACGAAAACGTGGCCTCTGGAACCCTGACGGAAGTGGGCGTTGACGAAAAACTCACCGCCCTGCGTGCCGAACAGCCTGGTTTCCACGGCCTCAGTTTCGCCACCATCGCTGGCTATGGTCCTCACGGCGCCATCGTCCACTATGAAGCCACAGAAGAAAGCGCCGCCACGCTCCGCCCCGAAGGATTGCTGCTGCTTGACAGCGGGGCACAGTATGACTGCGGCACCACCGACATCACGCGCACCATCGCCCTCGGCCCCGTCACCGACGAAGAACGCCGCGTTTACACCCTCGTTCTGAAGGGCCACATCGGCCTCTCGCGCTGCCACTTCCCCGAAGGAAGCACTGGCATCCAGCTCGACCTTGCCGCCCGCTATGCCATGTGGCAGGCAGGATATGACTTCGGCCACGGCACGGGCCACGGCGTTGGCCACCGCCTCTGCGTTCACGAAGGCCCGCAGCAAATCCGCAAAAACCTGCGCGGCTGCACCATGATTCCCTTCCAGGCCGGCATGACCATCACTGACGAGCCGGGCATCTATGTGGCCGGACGCTTCGGTGTGCGCATTGAAAACACGCTGCTCGCCATCCCCGCCCAAACCACTGATTTCGGCACCTTCCTCACCTTCGAACCTCTCACGCTCTGTCCCATAGACCTCCGCCCCGTGGATCTCACCATGATGGACCAAACGGAACGCCAATGGATCAACGACTACCACGCCACTGTGCGACAGCGCCTCATGCCGCTGCTCAGCGATGCGGCCGACAAGCAATGGCTGGAAAACCAAACGAAGGAAATCTAAGTATAGGTGTTCAACATTACTATAGTACCCAGTAGGGGCCAAATCCTCAACGCCGTCCCTGACTTTTTCACTACTTTTTTTTGCCGACCAAAGGAAATGTCTTAATTTTGCAGAGAAAAGCCGAACGGCCTCAAAAACACGCGCTAAGCCACACTTACGCAGCGCCCCAGGCAACGGACATAAATAATTCATCAAATAATAAAATTTAATTCAAAGATTTATGTGGTTAACTAACTCATCTATCGGACGGAAAGTCATAATGTCAGTAACAGGCATTGCGCTCATTCTGTTCCTTACGTTCCATGCTTGCATGAACCTGGTTGCCCTCATCGACGCTGAAGCATACGACATGGTGTGCGGAGCATTGGGCAAAAACTGGTATGCTGTTGCCGGAACCGTCGTCTTGGCAGCGCTGGTGGCAATTCACTTCATCTACGCCATCATCTTGACGTTGCAAAACCGTAAGGCACGCGGTAACAACCGCTACGCTGTGACCAGCAAACCAGAAAAGGTTGAATGGGCATCTCAGAACATGTTGGTGCTCGGCTTCATCGTTGTGCTCGGTCTTCTGCTCCACTTGTGGAACTTCTGGCGCAACATGATGTTGGCTGAATTCACCAATGGCGGCTACGCTTACGACCTCAGTGCTAAGGCCGACAAAGGTGCAGACATCATCGCCTACACTTTCAGCAACCCAGTGTTCACCGTTCTCTACATCGTATGGTTCGTTGCCATCTGGTTCCACATGACCCATGGTTTCTGGAGCGCCTTCCAGACCCTCGGCTTGAACAACAAGACTTGGTTCTGCCGTTGGAAGACCATCGGCTCAGTCTACGTGTCACTCGTGATGCTCATCTTCTTGGCTGTTGCCGTTATCTTCTTCATCCAAGGCTTCTTCTGCGCTGCTTGATAAGACACCATATATATATCAAGACAAACGCAACAAGGATTTTTACATAAAATCATCTCATAAATTCTATTCAGAACATGGCTAACATAGATTCCAAGATACCTGAAGGTCCTATTTCTCAAAAATGGACAAACTATAAAGCTCACCAGAAACTGGTGAACCCTGCCAACAAGCGTAAACTTGACATCATCGTTGTCGGAACTGGTTTGGCTGGTGCCTCTGCCGCTGCTTCTCTCGGCGAAATGGGCTTCAAAGTATTGAATTTCTGCATCCAAGACTCACCCCGCCGTGCACACTCAATCGCTGCACAGGGTGGTATCAACGCTGCAAAGAACTACCAGAACGACGGCGACTCTGTTTACCGTCTTTTCTACGACACCGTGAAGGGTGGTGACTACCGTGCCCGCGAAGCCAACGTTTACCGTTTGGCAGAAGTGAGCGCCAACATCATCGACCAGTGTGTTGCCCAGGGTGTTCCTTTCGCACGCGAATATGGCGGCACTTTGGCCAACCGTTCATTCGGTGGCGTTCAGGTGAGCCGTACTTTCTATGCCAAGGGTCAGACAGGCCAGCAGCTTTTGCTCGGTGCCTACTCAGCCTTGATGGCACAGGTTCACGCTGGCACAGTGAAACTCTTCTGCCGCTATGAAATGCAGGATGTCGTGATGATTGACGGCCGCGCACGCGGTATCATCGCTCGCAACCTCATCAACGGCAAGCTCGAACGTTTCGCCGCTCACGCCGTTGTGCTCGCAACTGGTGGTTACGGAAACACTTACTTCCTCTCAACCAACGCTATGGGTTGCAACTGCTCTGCAGCCATCGCAGCCTACCGCAAGGGTGCTTACTTCGCCAACCCTGCCTACGTACAGATTCACCCGACCTGTATCCCTGTTCACGGCGACAAGCAGTCGAAGCTGACTTTGATGTCAGAATCTCTGCGTAACGACGGCCGTATCTGGGTTCCGAAGAAGCTCGAAGACGCCAAGAAACTCCAGAAGGGCGAAATCCAGCCTACTGACATCGACGAGGCAGACCGCGACTACTATTTGGAGCGCCGCTACCCGGCCTTCGGTAACCTCGTTCCTCGTGACGTGGCTTCTCGCGCCGCC
>ENA-OPBN01001442-OPBN01001442.1-human-gut-metagenome-genome-assembly--contig:-NODE-1442-length-10805-cov-61.740000_pt1 | contig 10805 bp, 7 predicted proteins | sample MGYA00241068_ERZ501452 | MGnify/ENA primary metagenome ERZ501452 (study PRJEB25962, sample SAMEA2042507) | human gut metagenome | biome: human gut; feature: human-associated habitat; material: faeces... | reverse complement strand
TATGCTATGATAAAAGTTCTTGGACAGCTTGATTATACCTTTTCTATTTTAAGTCCTTTTACTAATTAACAAACAATCGTAGATTTATAAAGATTGGCATCTTACTTATTTTCATATACTTTCAGAGGAAAATTTAAGGATTACAAATCCTAATACGCATAATCGGCTGATTATAAATCCGCTGGGAGGATAACATATTTTGCTTTACTTTTTAGTAGTTTGTCTCTACGACAATTCCATTTCCAATAAATTGATATATCGTTTTTCCTCATTTCTTAGTATTATCCCAAATGCATCAAATGCATTCGATTTAAGGAATTGTATATCAACACTATTCCCATTTAATAATGTTATTTTGTTATTTTCGTCAAAATGAAACTCATCTTCAAAATCTATACTGGAATTAGCCCAAATAAAAACTTCGAACAAATGACCTTCTCTTTTATATTTTTTTATTTTTGATTTTTGGAAATATTCTACTTTTTCAATTAATAATGGAGTGTATCCATATAGTTCTTCATCAAATAAGACAATCTTTTCATTGTATCCTTGCCTTTTTGCATAAACCCTTAAAGGTGATTTATCCGTACTTGCAATTGAACCATCTTCGCATAATACCCCTTCAAAATAAACAGAAAATAAAGAGCAATCATCTATAGATAATTGTCCCTTCCAGGATAAATCACTAAACCAATTTTGGTATTTGAAACCAGGAAGATTGTCTATCTCTTTTGTATATTTCTTTAAATAAATAGGTGCATCCATAATCAATGAACTTTTTTAATCAAATCATCCATTTGAGTTTTTATTTTATCAGCATCATAAGGTTTTTTTATAACAATAACCTCGCCTTGCATTTTAGGAGGTAATTGCCCTTGAGCAACAACATTCCTAGCACTTAACTCATTTAATTTTGCTTCCGTTTTCATATCATAGTCAGAGGCTATTTCAATAGCATGAACTCTACCATATTTGTCAATAGCAGTCACGTCAGGACTTCTTTTGGGTGTCGTTGATATCCCAGTAATAGCCTCATAAGACCTATTTAAATGAATTTCAGTAAATTCTCCAGACATAGCTAGTTTGTCAGCTATTTCTTCTGACAATTGAGCATGCCCAGGACCAGTTGTTTGCCCTTTTCCAAAAATTGAAATCCCATTCACTTTTCTTTCTGGAGCTAATCCTAAAACATCAGTCCAATTATTTATATTTTTTACATATGCATAAAGTGTCGGGTTATTTCCTGTCAAACCTATTGGATCTTGACTAATATAGTTTCCAATACTGCTATCGTAGAAACGGAATCGATTATAATATAATCCTGTTTCTTCATCCTCATATTGTCCTTGAAATCTGAATGGACAATCACTCAAAGAACGCCCCTCAAAGGAAGTTACTTTTCCATAAACATCCAATGTACAATCCCAAGTCTTATTCCCATGTTCGTCGAACATCTGGAAGGGTGTACCCAAATAGTCGGACACTATGGAGTATTGCTTGCCGTCCTGTATCTTCGCCGTTGGCACAAACGTGCCTACTTCGAACACCCAGGTGGTAACATATTCTGCCAGTTCTTTTGGAAGGGTGCCTGCTTCGTTCGATTGTAAGCCAACGGCTTTATAGCTCCACTCATGTATAGGTACGTTTCCGTCCCATACCCAGCGTGTAACCTTTCCGAAATACTGCTTGGCGGTGCGTCGTCCCAATGCATCGTAACGGAACTCCACCGGTCTTCCGTCCGGTCGTATGACCTTCTTCAGCATTCCGTTGGAAGCCCACTCGTAGAGCCATCCCGTACCTGTAGCCAGACAGCGGATGCCACGTTCCTTCTCCATGCGCTTCCGGTCGTACCTTACGCCCGTTTCCTGCAACCGCTTGAACTCACGGAAAATGAGGTTTCCCTCATCGTCGTAGTGGTAGAAACAATCCGGGTCCTCCAAAAGTTTTCCACCGGCACCGTATTTGCGGTCCTTTCTGTCCGAAGTCCCGAAGAGGTTACCCACGAAGTCCGGCACGCGGTAAATCACGTCCGTTTCCGAGCCTTGGGTGGTTTCCTGCCGGATAAGGAAGTCGAAACGGTCGTAGTCGTAGCGCATGACCATTCCGGTCAGCTCGTTCTCCTTGGAAAGCAGTCGGTTGGCAATGCCCCACCCATAGCGATACGCTCCACGTTCGATGCCGCCCGACCGTACCGACTTGCGCACCTCGCGCCCGAAACCGTCGCGCTCGGTGCAGACTGTTACGCCACCGGAGAAGGTGCGCTGCACCTCCAACCCCGTGTTGTCACGCACCCATGATGCCTGCCAGCCTTCGCCCGCCTGCATGGTCTGCAGGTTGCCTTCCCGGTCATAGGTATGACGGATGTCCGCTCCCAGACTGCTGGTGATGCGGGTACAGTTGCCTTCGCCGTCATAAGTCCGGCTGACGGTGTATTCTCCCTGTTTTTCCCCGATGACCTGTCCCGTCTTCCTGTCACGGGTGACCTCCAGCAGATTCTCGCTGTTCTTCGCCTTGACAAGCATGCCGTCCTTGTCGTACGTGTAGAGGGAGACCTCCCCGTCATACTGTTCCTCCTTCAGGATATTGTCCAGTCCATCATACTGGTATTCCGTCCATTTTCCTCCGGGACGGTTCACACGGGTGACACGGCCCGCACCGTCGCGCTCGTATTCACGCCGCAGGCCGTCGAAGCCGGTTTCCGTAACGACCTGTCCCAGCCCGTCCAGCTCGAAGAAATAGTTGTCGCCCGCCTCATTGCCGATGCGCCGGAGCTGCAACTCGCTGTTGTAGCCGAATGTAATCCAGTGTCTGTCCTGCTCGCGGCTTTTCAACACCCCCAGCGCCCCATAGGTGAACCTGACCTCGCGGATGTTGTCGCTGGCATGTATCATGTTTCCCATGGCATCGTACTCAAACCGGTGCACGTTGCCGTCCGGCTCTTCCAGCCGTATCAGGTTGTCCGCCCGGTCGTAGGCATAACGGGTCACGTTGCCTTTCACATCCACCGCCTGCACAAGCCTTCCCCTGCCGTCGTACTCCCACCGGCGGAACAGCCCGTTGGGAAACTGCAGCAGCTCCAGGTCGTACCTGTCGTTGAACGTGAGCGTGTAAACCCGGCCCTGTCCGTCCGTTATGGTACGCAATACCCCTCCCTCGTAGGTATATTTCACAGTTTCTCCGCCCGGTGTGGTCCGGCTGACGACGCGGTCCAGTCCGTCATAGTCCCATGAAAGCCTCTTTCCGCCAGGAGTGTAGAGCGAGACGAGGTTGCGGTTGTTGTCATAGTCCAGGAAGGTGTCCTCCCCGTTCTCGTCCGTTATCCGGACCGGCTGGCCGAACTCGTTGTAGGCGGTCTTACGGGTATAGCCTTCGGGATTGACCGTGACCTCCAGCTCCTGAAAGCTGTTGTATTGGTGACGGGTAATTCCTCTGTTGGCATCCACTATCTTGTAGATGAGTTTGTCCTCACCGTAATAATATTCGGTTTCGGCATTTTCCCCGTTACGGATATGGGTATATCCCTTGCCGTAACGGATGAAATATTCCATCACGCCTCCATCGCCCCATGTATGCACACAGCGGGCATTCTCCCCCTTACCTTCATATTCCCAATGGAAGGACATACCCCCTTGGTTGGTGAGCCGTACCAGCAGGTGTCCGCCGGAATAGACGAAATGCTTGCTGACATCCAGCGCATCCAGCGTTTCCACCATGTCGCCCCGGTCATCGTAACGGTAACGGACCAACTTCACCTCCTCGCCATCCTGATTCACGGAAACGCAGAGTACCCGTCCCGACTCGTCGGTTTCCACTTTCAGGAATTCTCCCCGTGAGGATATGATTCCTGCCAGCCTTCCCCCCGAAGCGTATTCGAAGCGGATCCGGAATCCGTCCTTCGTGGAAATGCCTGACACCATGCGGTAACCGAAACGGTTTTCAGGACCGTCAAAGCGGTATTGCAGTCCCCGGATGTCCGTAAGCAGGTAACCCCGGCCATCGAGTGTCCAAGACAACTGTTCCTTGCGGTCAAAATAGGAATCTCCGGGTTTCAGTACGGGCAGGAAAGACTCCCGTCCGTCAGCATGGCGGAATGCGAACGCCCCTTCCTCCAGCTGCCGTATTCCCAGATTGTAGCTGTGGTGCCAGTTGTATCCCAACGGACCGTCCACGGCGGCATCACTGTAATAGGTACGTTCCCATACGACGGGAATCGGACCCGGAAGCTCAAAGTCTGCATTGGTGTGATAGACCCTGCCCGTAGCAGCGTCCACCGGCTCACCGAAAGTCTTGCACTTGATGGGCTGGAGAATGTCCGCCAGCCTGTTCATGCCTTTTTTCCTCAGCCTGTCGATCAGGTTCTGGAAGCGGTCGCCTATCTTCTTCCACATCTTGCCCAAGCCTTTCAGTCCGAACTTCATCGCCAGCGCAAATACATCAATGGTAGGCGGTCCTCCCACAAGCACGGGATTTCCTACGGATGTGATGGTGGAGAGCATGGAAGTGGGGGCAAGCAGGGCCTTGCTCACCTTCCTGGGCTTTCCCTTGCGGGGAATCGTCGGTATTCCCACAATGTTGCATGAGAGTGCCGGATGTGTGAGGGAGGAACATGGCGCACCGTCCGCCAGGACAGTGGAACTGCCCATCCACATCTCGGACTCGGACATACCGCTGACCAACGGGGCCGGATGCAATACAAATGCCGGCAGATGCACGATGCCGATACCTGCCTGCGCAATCCACTGGTTATGCACCTTGACCGACGGAGCCATGCTCTTGAGGATGTTGCACGCCACTCCGGCCACTCCATCAACCGCAGGCGGCATGGCAGCCGCCATGCCGGCCATGAGGTCTGCCATGAGGTCGTACACCTTGCCTACATGAGGCACAGGCATGATGGGAGAGGGAGGGGTAACGGTAGGATGCATGTCTATCCCGATGGACAGGTCGCCGAACTTGGCGACAGGCATACCCGGCATGGAAGGAAGGATTCCGCCCAGACCCGTCTGAATCTCGTCCAAAGCCGCCTTGGAGGCTGAAAAAAGGTCGGCAAAGCCCCGTCTGACGCTGCTGTTACCGGCGGCGTCAGCTATATTCTTGAACACATCTGACATGGTGAGAATTTTTTAGAATGTGAAAAAGAGACAACCGGGCGTTCCAACCGGCACACTCCGGCTGTCCCTGCAAGGACTTACCTATGCATCCTGTGCATAGTCGCTGTTCCAGTCGTTCTCGTCATCCCCTTTTGTACCTTCCAACTTGATGACAAAACTCTTTGCCGGGAAATAAGGAGTCAGGTGAATGTCGAGGAAAATACGGTCTTTCTGCTTCGGATCGCGCTCGAAACGAAGAATCTTGAATTTCTCAATCAAGCGTCCGGGACCCTGTATGCTATCCAAAAACTTGCTGATCTGACCACGCAAATCCCTTTCCGCCTTGCTGTTCCAGTTCTCAAAGGCACGGCGGTTGAGGAAATCCATCAGCACTTTCGTTACCCAATCGAACACACGGACTACGGAATAGGTCTGCAATCCCAAGTTGTCCCCGTTGAACAATGTCTTGGCAGAGAAAGCCATCACCTTGCCGTATTCCTTCACCATCGGAATCAGGCCAATCTTCTCGATTTCGGAAATCTCGCTTTTTTTCAGGTTGAAAGCAACCCCGTCCACCTCGCTCATGGAACCATACTTCTTACCGGCGGTAACCTGTGCCATTACCGTCTTGTACACACTGCCGGCCAATGCCGCAGAAGGAGGAATCAGCAAGTCTTCGGTTTCGCCCAGTTCCGCATAGCATCCCCGTCCTACCAGATAGTTGCAGGTCATACATACGTTGGACTTGTACACATCGCCTCCCGAAAGATTGGAATCAAAGAACATTTCAATGACATCATCCGGTTTTTCCAGATCAGCGAAATCCGTGTAAATCATCACCTTGTTGTCATGCGCAATCTTTGCCCATTTTTCAACAACCTTGTTGGAACCCAAATATCCCGGGATAACCAGCAGGGAATAGTTGGTACGCAAGTCCAAACGGTCATAATTCGCACGAAGCTCGTTAGCAATGGCATCGATAAAGAAGGAGTTGTCCAAATCGGTAAGCTGGCTCATCGAAGCGTTCACAATGGAGATATTCTTGATCTTGTCGGAATCCGTATTCTTGTAGAAGAGCATGACCGTGCGGTAGGACTTCTCCAACTGCCTGACCTCTTCCACCGCTTTCAGCTGGTTCTGGGATAGCAGACCGGACACCGCCGCAGACTTCTTCTGGCACAGTTCCACCATCTCGCTGATGGATTTGTTGCCTTTCAGCATATCGACCCACATCTCAAGCCGTTTTTCCAGTTCCTTGCGCTCAGCCGCCCGTTCGGGGTCGGAAAGGAATATGTTCCGCCGTGCCTTGCGCTCCGGATTCATGTTCTGTATGCCGTCCACGGAAGATTCCAAGACATTGAAACCGCCAAACTTAGCCAGAATCTGCAATTCAGCGTTCAGATTTCTGGACTGCGCCACAGCCTGTTGCTGCTGTACGGCTGCTTCTCTTTGTGTATTCTGTTCGCTCATAACTATCATTCATTAGTGGGGTTAGACTTCTCATTGTTCTTCAAATCATCCAAAATGGCAGAAATCGCATTGACAAACGCTCCACGTGTTTCCGGATTTTCCAGCACCCGTTGCAGCACCTTGTTGGAACGCAACGACTTCTCCATCCTGTCCGCAAACTGCTTTTCCGCATTCAGGCCGGACAAGAATGAACTCTGCTCCGTCATTTTCCTGACAGAAAAATCACCGACATTGTGGAAACGGAAATTTTCCTCTACGGGAGCACCGTCCGCATCCGCGAACTCGATATCTATTTCCGGCCGGAAATGTGCAAAGACTTCGTCAATGTTGGTCAGACCGGCAACCACTTCGGGAGCCACCGGCTCATCCTTCGTCAGCTGTTCCACCAATAAGGTTCGATTTTGTGGAATTTCCGCAATACCTTCGGAAGCGTCAATCTTCACTTCGTTTCCGCCGATTCCATAATTACCAAGATCCATACTTATTCAATTTTAAATTTAAAATATATATTAATTAAATCTCGCTCAACTGAAAAAACTTCCCCTTCTTCTGGCCTTCGCCTGCTGCATATCCGGATTGTCCACCAGTTCCTTCCAATCCTCCCCAATCCATTCGCAGAGCTGCCGTTCCAATATCCCGACATCAATCGGAGCGCGAACCAGCCTTCCCGTATGAAGAGCCAGATACGCCGCATAAACGAACGTGGAACTCCGCCTGATTTCGGCAGAAAGGTAGCTGCCTCCTGCCAGGGCAAGCAAAAAATATTCGAAAGCCTGTTCCATCTTTCCATCCTCATAGCGCAGGAAACCACACATGCGATAGCCTTCCATGACATAATAAGGGTCCTTCTGCATGACGGCTTTTTTAGCCATCATGTCATACAAGGCAACCGCTTCCTCCCGTTTTTTCCCGGCTGTCAGAATGGCCGCTTTCATGGAAACAGCCATTTTCCAATAACTATATCCTGCCGTTTCACCGCCCTGCATCGCCTTTTCCGCCTCCCGGACGGTTTCGTCGCTGTATTTCATGCTATGCTTATATTCCCTGATAGCATAACATGCCTCGGATGCGATAAGCAGAGCGGAAATCCGGATATTCGTATCCTTTATTTCCTGTGCAATATCCAACAGTTTTCGGATTTCCCTGTCCAATAATTTCCAATCCTGCTTTTGTGTAGAATCCATGACAACCGTAACCTGCTGCTTGAACCGATTTTCAGGTGCAATCAGGTCGTTACCGCTATCCGACCGTGCCATCCGGTTATGCAAAGCCGCCGCCATATCGAACTGCGGGCGTATGCAAACCACTTCCCGAGACTCACCCAGCCGGATACTCCTGTTCTTTTTCAAGTCAATAGTTGTCATCCGGATTCCCTGCGGAACACCTTCTTTCAGCACATTGCCGAACCATCCTGCCCGGGAATACCCCCTTTCCTGTTCCGGAGGAAAGTACAGACAGAAAAAGGCATCATCCAACCGGGAGATACATGCCTTGAAACGCAACATCTCTCTCCACAAGTTGCCCGCCGTATGCTCAACCGACACATCAGGAATGTATTCTTCCTTCAGCAGCCCGTCGTGCCGCAGAGCCTTGAGAATATCATACTTCTCCTCAACCTTTTCTGAAAACCAACCCGCATATTCCTGCCAGAGCTGTTCAGTGTATTCCTCGTCATCCCCCCTGTACGGCGTATCAAAACGAAAGAATATGTCATCGAACTGCCCTACCGGAGAACGCTCTATTTCCAGAAACCTGTCCACCAAGTCCACATCATTCTGCCCGACAATCCATACAGACAGTTTCCAGTCCCTGTTGCCGACTATGTCCGCCCAGTAATCGACCGCTTTGTAATATTCCTGTATCACAGATGCAGATGCTCCCATGGCCAACCGAATTATGAGTTAAACTTTACTATTCCTCCCGAAACCGTTACGTTTCCCTTTCCCTCTATCATCAGATTTACACCGTTGACCGTTCCGTTCTTTGCAGCAACATCGTAATCCTTTGCCGCCTCCTGTTTGATATTGGTACCGCTGCTGCTAATTATACTCTTTTCGCTGCTGAGCACCATACATTCGTTGCCGGACAGCAATGTTACACTTTTCCTGCCTTCGAGAGCAATGGTATCGGCCTGCAAGCCTATCGACTTATCATCCATTACGATGACCGATTCCGCCTCGTTGGTAAGGGTAATGCTCTTTTTCGCCATGACGGTAATGGCATCCGTGCCATCCAACATGATCAGCTGTTTTCCCGTCTGGTCAGTAATAACGATGCTTCCCGTCTCATCATCGAAAACGATGGCATTGCCGCTGCGTGTGATAATGCTCTTGACCTTGTTGTCCTTGTCCCCTCCTTTACCTGAACCGGAATGGAACACCGATCCCGTAACATAGGGGCGGTCCGGGTTGCCATGCTCGTAGCTTACCATAACCTGATCGCCGACTTCCGGAACAAATACCCATCCGCGATTCTTGGGAACCGCACCACTTACTCCCGCATTAGGAGTCTGCACCCTGATCCAATTGGTTGTCTTGCCGTTTTTCTGCCAGTCGAAAGCCACCTTCACACGTCCCTGTCCCTTGTCGTCGTTGTTTTCCTTCACCGTAGCCAGTTCCGGCAACGCCAACGGCCGCTTCACATCGGGAACAGGAATATGTACCGTACCGTCCGGCACACCGACAAAACTATTGGAGTAATGTCCGTCACGGCGTACCTCATGCTCAATCCCGACAATACGGAACTTGCCTAAAGGAGGCAGTTTCATCCTGTCGGGGAAAGAAACATCGATGATTTCACCAATCCTTATCCGGCAAGTCTTTCCTATGCCTTTGATGTTCAGAAGATTGGCACCAGACGCATTCTTTACAATCCTCATCTGTTCGTCCAGTTCCGCCTTGTCTGTTACATGGGGGTCGGCAGCCGAGGTCGTTTTTGCGGTATATGCCTTCTCAGAGCAGCTGTGTGCAATAGACTGAAGGTCGTTCATGCCATCCGGTTTGGCAGGCGTATCCGCATTATGCTGTTTGTTCTCCTGCGCTACATAATCGTATCTTGCGGATTTACCCGGTACCAGATTGGCAACCAGACGTACTTCCTCCAAATCCATGTCATAAACAATCTTCTCCGTATTGTCCCTGTCAGGCTTGCCGAAATAAACTTTCGTCCCGTCATAATAGAACCACTCCCCATAAAGAGCCGAAAGGCGATTCATAAAGTCAAAGACACTCTCGTTATACTGCGCCATGTAGGGTATGGGCGCCGCATACTTGGGATTGGAAACCAGATTGACCTTTCCATACTCCTGCGTCGCCTCCTTTATTATGGTAGAGAGGGACTGATCCATCCAAGAATCGAGTGTCCTGTTGTTCTCATACAGTATCGTAGGGCTTGTTCCGTGAATGGCCACTCCGCCTGTCTCGCCCATGCTTCCAACCATTTCCACTTGAGTGATGATTCCCTCGAAGTCATAACTTTCACCCGTCTGCCTATGGACAAATGAAATGCTGGCAGTCTCCCCGATGTAGTCGATGAATTTTTCCGGGGTCTGTTGGAACGTATTGTTAGGCGACAGATAATTCACCACCACAGTGAAGGTGTGATGCCGGTTGAAACCCTGACGGAGATGCAGTGAAACGAATTTCTGTTCTTCTCCTTTCACGGTTACTTTAGTAGCCACCAAATTCAGAAAACTTGCTCCCATACTATCTTAAACTATGATTTTAAATAAATAATCCGACTGGTCGGTATGTTTTTTGGTGCCGAAATAACCGGAATTGGTATATTCCGGCACCTTAAAACTTTGATTAGGAAACAACCATTAGTTGTTTTCCGGCCAATCCTGTACAAATGTAGCCTCGTCCATCTTCACGGTCTGTGCAGAAATGGCGAACTTGATTGTCATCGGATACTGGTTAGCCACATTCAGTGCCTCTTCGTAATCCACCACATAACCATTTTCGAACACCAATTCCTTCATTTTGGCATCTTCATCCGCTTTCTTGAAGACGATGTTTCCGTTTACGGGCTGGTACTGCTTGAACATCTTATCCAGCACAATGGTATCGGGAGTTGATTCGACTTCCACATAGATTGTGCCACCATAAATGTCAGATGCCGGACGGCCTTTGGGGTCCACATCACGATTGAACTTAACTCTCCAGGTCAGTACATCAAACTCTCTTGAGTCCGAAAACTTAAATGACGCTTTAAATGCCATATTCTCAAAGTTTTAAATTAAAAAAA
>ENA-OPBN01001414-OPBN01001414.1-human-gut-metagenome-genome-assembly--contig:-NODE-1414-length-11040-cov-2.735457_pt1 | contig 11040 bp, 8 predicted proteins | sample MGYA00241068_ERZ501452 | MGnify/ENA primary metagenome ERZ501452 (study PRJEB25962, sample SAMEA2042507) | human gut metagenome | biome: human gut; feature: human-associated habitat; material: faeces... | reverse complement strand
CAAGTAACATAAAATCAATGCCACAAACATTCCTTGTGAACCCATATAAGTAGTTGGAATAACTCCTCCGATAACTTCTTCACCCACTGTTATTGATAATGGTGAAACAATCAAAAAAGCTACTAAAGTTGTAATTCCCGCGTATACTTCCTCACATTTTTGTTCTTCTGTTTTAGCATAGTTATACCCCATTAAAAATGCTAAAAACATTGCCACTAAACTTAAAGTTGTCCCTGATAATGGTGATAAAACATTTCCCAGCATTTCTAAAAAGCCCGCTGGTAAAACCTTATCAATAAATGGGAAATTTAATACAATTAATGTAAATGACCCGGCAATAATAAATGGTATTAACGGCATCATTGCCATTCTAATAACTTGAAGAAATCTAATGTTATTAATTTTCTGCCCAATTGGCATTAGCTTTTCTTCCAAAAACTTGCTGAACTTGTCCATTTCTCTTCCTCCTCTTCAACAAATGTTATAACTTTATACCATTATGATAATATACTTTATTTATTATGTCAATATATTTAGCTAAAATAAAAAATGTGTCAAAATGACACATCCCTACTCACATAAATCAATAATTAATTCATACCCTTGTGAAAGATACATAGAATTAGTAAACTCAACTGGAAAGTCATGACAAAATCCTCGCCTTTGCCTATTAATCATTGCTTCATCACCTTTAATTTCAAATAGTTCTTTCTGTTTTTGATTCATTAAGCTAGCACTTATTTTTTCCTTTACATTACTAATTCCATACCCTGCACCCATAAGTTTTTCATACAGAGAACCACTATAATCTCCCTGTTCATCTAAAGGGACAATAGGATTTAAAAAAGTCTCGTGAATTGAAACAACCATATTATTAATACGGATTTCTCTAACTAATCGTAATACTTTATCTTTAGTTGTAATATTAAAAAAATCTGCAATTTCTTGACCAGCATTTACCATTTCAACATTTAAAACCCGACGATTCTTTATATCATTTTTTTCTAACACACCATTAAATGAAGATTTTAGAATAGTCTCTACTTTGTTTTCCTTTTCTAAAACAATCGTCCCTTTTCCTCTTCGTCGCTCTATATAGCCTTCATTAATCAATTTATTCATAGCTTGACGAACAGTCATTCGAGAAACATCAAATTCCTGCATTATTTCTAGATCTGTTGGCATTTTATCACCAGCATTATATTCTTTTGAAACAATTCTATCTAAAAGAATATCGAATAATTGAGCCCATAATGGTTTATCTCCAACATCATATTTTAATTTCATTTTGTTTTCCTCCCACCTATAATAAAATCTATTTAAATTACTAATTTCCCCTATATTATACTAGAGAAACAATTCAGTTTCTATAAATAGTAATAAAAACATAATATATCTATGTTATAACTAATAGAAATAGACACACTTTATTAAATTAAAAAAAAAGGCAGCTCAGTGCTATTCACTTTAACTACCTAATTTAGATTACGCTTTTATCGCCGGTTTACCATATTTTTTACAATATATATATCCTGCAATTCCAACGATTACAAAAACAATGGAAACTAATTGTGCCGTCCGTAGACCCATTACATATAAGCTATCAGTACGAAGTCCTTCAATAAAGAATCTAAAGATTCCATACCAAATAAAATAACTAAAGAATTGTTCACCTTGTTTTGTTTGGATCTTCCTAATCACAAAATAGATTAATAAAAATCCTACGATATTAGCAATAGACTCATATAAAAAGGTTGGATGATAGTAATATCCATTGATATGCATTCCTTCAATAATAAAGTTTGGTAAATGCAATGATTTAAGGAAATCTAGACTAACCATTCCACCATATGCTTCCTGGTTGAAAAAGTTTCCCCACCGTCCCAGTGCCTGAGCAATTAAAACACCTGGCATAATTGCATCAGCTGCAACCATGAAATCAATTTTATGTTTCTTAAAATACCACCAGCTAAAAATCAAGCCAACAAAAATCCCACCTTGAATCGCTAAACCACCATGACGAAACATAATGATCTCAAGTGGATTTTCAGCATATAATTCGTTCCACATAAAGATTACATACCATAATCGAGCTCCTAAAACTCCAGTAATCATTAAACCAAAGAAATAGTCTGAAAGAATCTCTTTATTATAACCGATTTTTTTGAAATTATATTGTCCTAGTTTATATGCAATAAAAGCTCCGGTAATAATACAAATTGCATACCAAGCAATGGAAAAAGAACCGATTTGAACGAATGTCTTACCATCTGGAAAAAAAGTCATAACTTACCCCTTATTCTTATCGATATTCTTCAAAATACGATCAACGAATTCTTTGCTAGAATCAACACCGTATTCACGTAAACGCATATTCATTACGGCAGCTTCGATAATTACTGACATACTACGTCCACTTGATACAGGTACAACAATTTTAGGAATCTTAACACCTAAGATTTCTTCAGTTGAATCATTTTCTTCAACCCCTACTCGTGTATATTCACGAGATGGTACCCAACGATCTAATTGAATAATTAAATCAACTTTATCTTTATCGAGAATTGAGCTAATTCCAAACATCTTTGATACATCAATAACACCAATTCCACGAATTTCTAATAAATTAGTTAATACTTCTGGGGCTTTCCCCACAATACTTTGTCCTAAATGATATAATTCAACAGCATCATCGGCAACTAATAAATGTCCTCTTTTTACTAATTCTAGAGCAATCTCAGATTTACCGATACCACTATCACCTTTGATAATAACACCTTTACCGTAAATATTCAAAAAGACTCCATGAATCAGTGTTTCCGGTGCCAGTGCTTCGTCAAGAATATTTGTTAATTCAATTGAAACACGTCCTGTTGCTGATTCGGTAATAAAAATTGGAAAATCTTTTTTTCGAGCAATCTCAATTAAGATTGCTGGACATTCATTTCCTTTAGCAACAATGATACATGGTACTTCATCGTTAATTAAGAAAGGGAATATTTCACGTTGTCTTTCTTCCGACATCTCATTAATAAATGCAGACTCTTTATCTCCAAAAATTATAATTCGTCGAAAATCGCTGTGTTTAAAAAATCCTGCTAATTCAAATCCAGGTCGATTGATCTCAGCCACATAAATTGGCCGCTCTAAAGATTTCTCATCTCCAGTTACCTGAACATAATGCTCATTGTTTAATAATTCACCTACTGTAATTGACTTTGGCATCATTGTTTCCTCCCTATAACATCTTCTTTAAAAAACTTCCAGTATAACTTGCTTCACATTTAGCGACTTTTTCTGGTGTTCCAGCTACAACGATCGTACCACCACCATCGCCACCTTCAGGACCTAAATCAACAATATAATCAGCTACCTTAATAACGTCAAGATTATGTTCAATTATAATGACTGTATCCCCTTGATCAACAATTCTTTGTAATACCTCTATTAATTTAGCAACATCATTGCTATGTAGACCAGTTGTTGGTTCATCTAAAATATAAACTGTTTTCCCAGTTGCTTTTTTTTGTAATTCACTTGCTAGCTTAACCCGCTGAGCTTCCCCACCAGATAAAGTTGTTGCACTTTGACCAAGCTTAATATAGCCTAGTCCAACATCATTTAAAGTCTGTAATTTAGTTTTGATCTTTGGCAAGTTTCCAAAGAACTCCACTGCATCTTCAATAGTCATCTCTAAAACATCATAAATATTCTTATCTTTATAAGTAACTTGCAATGTTTCTTCATTATAGCGTTTACCGCCACATTGTTCACAAGGAACATAAACATCTGGTAAAAAGTGCATTGAAATACGTTTTAACCCATCACCTTGACAAGCTTCACACCGTCCACCTTTAACATTGAAACTAAAACGTCCTTTATCGTAGCCACGCATTTTAGCCTCATTTGTTTGGGCAAATAAATCACGGATATCATCAAACACTCCTGTATAAGTTACCGGATTGGAACGTGGTGTTCTCCCAATTGGATCTTGGCTCACCTCAATAACTTTATCAATATTTTCTAATCCTAAAATATCCTTATGTTTACCGGGCTTTTCTTTCGAGCGATAAATTCTTGCCATCATTGCTTTACCCATGATTTCATTTACAAGAGTACTTTTACCACTACCAGAAACCCCTGTAACCACAGACATACACCCTAATGGAAACTTAACATTGATATTCTTTAAGTTATTTGCAGCAGCACCTTTTACTTGAATAAAATTACCATTTCCTTTACGGCGTTTTTTAGGCACATCAATCTTTAAACGACCTGATAAATACTGCCCCGTAATTGACTTTTTACAATCCATTACTTCTTGTGGCGTTCCAGCTACAATTACTTCACCACCATGCACTCCTGCACCCGGTCCAATATCAACAATAAAATCACTTGCTCGCATCGTGTCTTCATCATGTTCAACAACTAGAACACTATTACCTAAATCACGAATATTTTGTAAAGTGGCAATTAACTTATCATTATCCCGCTGATGGAGTCCAATAGAGGGTTCATCTAGAACATATAAAACCCCAGTTAATCTTGAACCAATTTGTGTCGCTAGACGAATTCTTTGTGCTTCTCCACCAGATAATCCACCCGCTTTACGAGATAATGTTAAATATCCTAATCCAACATCATTTAAGAAACCTAAACGGTCTTTAATTTCTTTTAAAACAAGATTAGCAATCTTCGCTTCATATTCATTTAATTTTAATTCATCAACGAATTTTAAAGCTTTTTCAATTGACATATCGGTAAATTCACTGATATTTAAGCCACCTACTCGTACGCTTAAAACCTGATCATTTAATCTGCGTCCTCCACAAGTTGGACACGTATGTTCAGCCATAAATGAAGCATACCATTCTTTTGACCAAGAAGAAGTCGTTTCTTCAAAACGACGTTTAATCAATGTTTTAACACCTTCAATAGGACGATTAGTTTTAGAAACATTACCACTACTAGAAACAATCTCATAAGAAATTGGTTTATCTGAGCCTTCTAAGATAATTCTTAATTCTTTTTTAGTAAAGTCTTTCAATGGTTTATCTAAATCAATCTTATATGTTTTACATAGGATCAAAAAGCGTTGCCATTCAATTCGGTCAGTTCCTACTGAAGTTTTAAAATATCTAATTCCACCTTGATTTATGCTCAAATCCCAATTAGGAATCAATAAATCATCATCAACTTCATTTTTTATTCCCAAACCGCGACAATCCGGACAAGCTCCTAGTGGATTATTAAATGAGAATAATCTTGGTTCTAGTTTAGGAACACTAAAACCACACTCTGGACAAGCTAAATGCTCAGAAAATAAAGCTTCACTGCCATCACTTAAATTAGCTACAACTACTTCTCCACCTGTTAGTTTTAAACCTACTTCAAGTGAATCAATCAAACGACTACGATAACCTTCTTTTTTGATAATTCGGTCAATTACGACATCAATGTTATGTTTCTTATTTTTATCAAGTTCAATTCCTTCATCTAATAGTTTAACTTCACCATCAACTTGAACTCGAATATAACCATCTTTCAATAAATCCTCAAATAAATCCTTAAAAGTACCTTTTTGATTCTTTACTACTCGTGCTAATACTTGTAATTTACTACCATCTGGATATTTATCAATTGTATCAGCCATTTGTTTGATTGTCTGCGATTCAATCACGATTCCATGCTCTGGACAGTATGCCTTACCAATACGCGCATAAAGTAATCTTAAATAGTCAAAAATTTCAGTAACCGTCCCTACCGTTGAACGCGGATTATTTGATGTTGTTTTTTGATCAATTGCAATTGCCGGTGACAAACCTTCAATACTATCAACATCCGGTTTTTCCATGTTTCCTAAGAACTGGCGTGCATAAGCACTTAACGATTCCACATAACGCCGCTGTCCTTCGGCATAGATTGTATCAAATGCCAGCGATGTTTTTCCTGAACCAGATAATCCCGTCATAATAACTAATTTATTTTTTGGAATCTCGATATCAATATTTTTTAAGTTATTCTCTCTAGCCCCTTTAATGACTAGTTTATCATGTTCCATATTTTACCTACCTTCTACCATCTTTAAGATTGCTGCTTTACTGTGCCCCCGTAATTGAAGATCATAAGCCCAATCTAATAGCTCGCTATACTTGGATGACGGTTCAATCCCTAACGCCTTTAAATCATATCCGTCAACTAATGGCAACTGAGCTTTGGTTGATAGCCGTGCCATCTTTTCTTTCATAACATAATCAAAGCGATTAATATTTTCATGTTCATCTTTGTATCTACCAAGTTTATCACATTTTGTGATTAAAATTAAGTCTTCAATCGTAACTATTCCATCAATTCCTTTAAGAATTTTAAAATAGCTATAATCCTTTGCTTCATTTCTGACCATATTCATTAAATGCATATGATAGAAAATCATTGTTTTAATATATTTTTGTAACTGTTTATCTGGGATAAATGCTTTTACTTCTTGATTAAAAATCTTTACCCCCGCTTCATTATGACCCGGAGCATGACCGTCTTTAGTTGTTACTGTAGCTTTACCAATATCATGTAATAAAGCACTCCACATAAAACCTAATGGATTACTTGTTTTATGGCAGCATAAAGCCGCTAAATCAGTTACTAATAAAGTATGCCGCCTTCAGGGTGGTAATCAAGCCGTTGCATAGTTTTCGATAATACATCTAAACATGGCCACAAAGCCTTGATCTCCTTTAAAAAAGTTAACCCAATTGAAGGCTGCTGGCTTAAGAGGAGCTTACTATATTCTTGAAATACCCGCTCTTTACTTAGTTTATCCAAACTTTTATTTTGAACCATTTTTTTACACATTAATTTAGTCGCCGTCTCAATACAGAAATCAAGACGTGAAGCAAATTGTGCTGTTCTCAAGACTCTTAACGGATCTTCAATAAAAGTTGTTTCACTAACCATTCGTAATGTTCTTTTTTCAATATCTTCTTGACCATGAAAAAAATCATAGATTTTTCCTGTCTTTATTTCATACATCAACGCATTGATTGTTAGATCACGTCGTGATGCCGCAACTTTTAAATCTAAATTTTGATTTACTGTAACATCAAAATCCTGATGACTCTCACCTGTCTTTATTTCCGTTCTCGGCAAAGCAAAATCAAAATTTGGTAAAACATCTAATTTTAAAATTCCGAATGATTTACCAATACTATTGACATTGCCATAATTAGCTAATAATTCTTCCAATTCATCGACACTAAGCCCATATACCTCAACATCTACATCATGATAATCAACCCTATTGTAGATCAACATATCCCGAACGATTCCTCCAACTAGAAAAGCTCTACCATGGTGCTCGTCTATATCCTTAAAGATCTTTTTAGCAAGTGGACTGAAAGTATACCTATTTTTCACCTTGAAGCTCCATGATGATATCGCGAAGTTCCATCGCACGTTCAAAGTCAAGTACCTTCGCTGCATCTTTCATTTGTTTTTCTAATTCTTGAATCATAACTTGTTTATCTTTCTTGCTTGCTTTCTTACCTTTTTTAACTAGACTTGCAGCATCATCGATGACCTCTTGACCACGAATTGCATCACGAATTTCCTTATGAATAGTTGTTGGGGTAATATTATGTTCTTTATTATAAGCATCTTGGATCTTACGACGACGATTAGTTTCTTCAATCGCATAAGCCATTGAATCAGTAATCTTATCACCATACATGATTACTTCACCATTACTGTTACGGGCAGCCCGACCAATCGTTTGAATCAATGAACGGTTACTTCTTAAGAACCCTTCTTTATCAGCATCAAGAATACATACTAAACTTACTTCTGGTAAATCTAAACCTTCTCGTAATAAATTAATTCCGACTAAAACATCATACTTGCCAAGTCGTAGATCCCTTAGTATCTCGGTTCGTTCCAAAGTCTTTGTGTCACTATGTAGATAAGCTACCTTGATTCCAAGTTCTTTCAAATAAGCACTTAAATCCTCAGCCATTCGTTTAGTCAATGTTGTTATTAGAACTCTCTCATTACGATCTTGACGAATTTTGATTTCACTGATAATATCATCAATTTGATCCTTTGTTGGTCGTACTTCAATAACCGGATCAAGTAGTCCAGTTGGCCTAATAATTTGTTCAACTACTTTATTTTCAACATGTTCTAACTCATAATCCCCAGGTGTTGCTGATACATAAATGACTTGATTTATAATTTTTTCAAACTCTTCGAAGCGTAATGGGCGGTTATCAAGCGCGCTTGGTAATCTAAAACCATATTCAACTAATGTCTCTTTACGTGAACCCCATTATACATTCCTCGAACCTGAGGCAACATAACGTGACTTTCATCGACGATCATTAAAAAATCTTTAGGAAAATAATCAATCAACGTATAAGGGCGTTGTCCTTCATCACGACCATCAATATGCCGTGAATAGTTTTCAATTCCAGGACACATCCCCACTTCCCGCAGCATCTCAACATCATGGCGCGTTCGTTGTTCCAAACGTTCATGTTCTAGTAATTTAGTTTCTGCTTTGAATGTTTCTAAACGATTCTCTAATTCTGCCGTAATCGTATCACAAGCCTTTAAAATTTGTTCTTTTTTCGTTACATATCCATAAGCTGGATAGATCGTATATGTATTGTATACGCCCAAGACATGCCCAGTCAGAGGATCCACTTCACTGATTCTTTCAACTGTATCACCAAATAATTCAATTCTAATTAACCAGCTTTCAGTATGTCCTGGAACTATTTCAATGACATCCCCACGCACTCTAAATGTTCCTTTAGTCTGTTCAATATCATTGCGTTGATATTGCCGATCAACTAAATATGTTAGTAACTCTTTACGATCAATGTCTTGATCGACCCGCAGTGAAAAGATCATTTCTTTGTACTGTTCAGGATTTCCTAATCCATAAATTGAAGCAACTGAAGCAACAACAATGACATCTTCCCGTTCTATTAACGAATTCATTGCCGCACTGCGCAGCATCTCAATTTCATAGTTTGTTTTAGCATTTTTATCAATATATAAATCTCGCCCAGGAATATAAGCTTCCGGTTGATAGAAATCGAAGTTTGAAATAAAATATTCAACTCTATTTTCAGGAAAAAATTCTTTTAATTCCGAATATAATTGTCCTGCCAATGTTTTATTGTGAGCCAAGACAAGTGTCGGTTTATTCACAGCAGCAATAACATTAGAAACAGTGAAGGTTTTCCCAGTACCGGTCCCTCCCAGTAAGACCTGTTCTTTTTTTCCTTCTTTAATTCCTGCAACTAATTGTTTAATTGCTTCCTCTTGATCTCCCATTGGAGAAAACGGAGAAACAAGCTTAAATTTTTGCATTGTAACACCTCCTATAAGTCCTTTCTATTATACCAAGAAAACAGCGAAGTTAAAAGAATTATGCCCATGATGAAAATAACTATGCCAGGCATAGTTATTTTATCAATTCCATTAATTTTTTATACTGATAATCATTATTTTCACTATTAGCATACATGATTACCGCAGCCTCTAATTTCTGCCGATCACTATTAGTATAAATACCATCAACAGTTAAATTATTAGCTTGTTCAAATTGTTTTAAGGCTTCCACTGACTGTTGTGAAAAATATCCATCATTACGTCCACAGTCATAACCTAAAATACTTAACATTTTTTGCATTGAGGCAATTGCTGTACCAACACTATCATATCCCATATCAGTTTCCAGTGCTTTGGTATAAATACCACTTGTATCCGTATTACTTACAGAATAATCAGGTGTCAATCCTTTTCCATTTATCCATGTACCACTTGGTAATAACCATTTTGCATAAGTATATTTTAAGACTGATCCGTCACTGAGCTGTTTTTGCGTCTGCGCCGTTCCCTTACCATAAGTTTGATCCCCAACTAATTTATAATTCATTTTTTCTTGTAATGCTCCTGCAACAACTTCTGATGCTGATGCAGTATTTCCGTTTACAAGAATATATCCATTTATAAAATTATATTTTTGACAATCTTTAGCCTTATATTTCTCGATTGCACCGTTTTTAGTTTCCATTTGAAAAAGCAGTTTATCTTCTTTCATAAATAAACTTAATACATCAGTGGCAGCTGTAAGATATCCTCCGCCATTATCTCGCAGATCTAAGACCAAAGTATCAATTTTTTCAGCAGTAAAAGTCTGTAAAGCTGCTTCAATATCATCAGCTGTAGTACTTCCAAAAGTATTAATTTTTACATAACCAAATTTTTTACCATCATTATCTCTTATTTCACTAGTTACCGCACTATCTACATTGGCTCGCTCTACTTCAACTTCTTGTTGTTCAGTATTACGTATAATTGTCAACTTAACTTTAGTATTCGCTTCACCACGAATTAAATCAGAAATTTCATCAGCACTCTTACCAGCAACACTATTCCCGTCAACGCCTGTAATAATATCTCCAACTTGTAAACCACTTTTTTCTGCTGGCGAATTTTTATACACCTGCATTACCATTGTACCTTCACTAACAGTTCGCTGTGCTACACCAATACCTTCATAGTTCCCATCAACGCTTTGGTTATATGTCTTAGATTCTTCATATGTAAAATATGAAGAATGCATATCCCCCAGCGATTCTACTAAAGCGGTAATAGTATTCCCTTTGATGTCAACATCCTTATCATTAGGATTTAACCAAGCTTCATCTAATATTTCATAAGCTTCATCAATAATTGATTCTGCATTTTTGCTAGTACTGTTAGTCGGAACTGTTTTTTTTGCTACATAACCAGATACAAAACCAACTGCCAAACAAACAATCATACAAACAATGAATAGGGTTTCTCTAATATGTTTTGTTTTCTTTGGCTTCAACTTTGGCTCCGGATTATGATTTGGGCGAATAAAGTCTTCCATGTCTACACCTCACATTACTACATTTTAGCATAAAAAATTAATAACTTTTAGTAAAACTTAAAAAACATTATAAAATATTATGTGACAAATTTTAATCATCCCCTGCTGCTCAACAATAT
>ENA-OPBN01001409-OPBN01001409.1-human-gut-metagenome-genome-assembly--contig:-NODE-1409-length-11063-cov-3.770076_pt1 | contig 11063 bp, 9 predicted proteins | sample MGYA00241068_ERZ501452 | MGnify/ENA primary metagenome ERZ501452 (study PRJEB25962, sample SAMEA2042507) | human gut metagenome | biome: human gut; feature: human-associated habitat; material: faeces... | reverse complement strand
ACAAGAAGCCAGCATCTAAGCCAAGCAACTCTTCAAGTAATAATCAGAAGCCAGCGAAGCCAAGCAACTCTTCAAGTAATAACCAGAAGCCAGCTAAGCCGAGTGAGTCATCAAAGACTGAAACACCTACAGAAAAGCCAAAGCAGAAGGTATGGGTAGTTGACTACAAAACAGTACACCACGATGGTTATTGGAAAGTAACAGGCTCTCATGAGGAACCAGTATATGGTTGGGTAAGCTATGATGTATGCAATGACTGCGGTAAGAAGTTCTCTGATTCTAACACTTTGTTAGATCATTTGGAGTGGGAAGTGGATAACAACGGTGGTAAAGGTTCATACCATACTGAAGAAGAGTATGTACAGACAGGCACAAAGACAGTACAAGATAAGGAGTGGGTAAAACCTTGGGATGAAAAGGTTGAATCAGGTGGTCACTACGAGTACAGATAATTAAATTCGACAGCAAGTATAAATCCTTAAAATAATTATTGGGAAGGGAGGGTTCTTTATGAACCCTCTTTTTCTATGCTAAAAATAAATATTATACTAAAGAAAGTATTCAATTTAGTTAGGATTTATGGTATAATATAAACATATTAAGGAGGAATTTACATGAAAAGTTATAACTCCTGAAGAGGGTAATTATGATATGGGAATGCTTTGTAATCAACAAAATAAAAAAAGAGGTTAAGCATTAGAAAAAATTGCTTAACCTCTTTGTGGTTATATAATAGGAAAGATATAGTCTAATTATATTAAATACTATCTTTCCTATATTTTTTGCCATCACAATATTCTTCCATTCCTTTTAGAATACCTTCTAAAAAATTAATTACAGTGTCTTTAGTATTTTCAAGATCGTTAATAGTTAAGTCCCTTGAACATTTGCTAAAACTAATGTCGCCATGTGCAAGAGCGTTTCGATTGTTTTTAACATTATCTAATATGTTTTTATCATCTATGACAGTATATCTTATGTGGTGTTTATTGCATATGTCTTTAATTGATTTAGCATTTAAATTTCCACTTATATTAATCATGCCTTTATGAAGGGTTATAGGAACCTCATTGATTATGTCATTAACGATATTTTCAACACGATTTGTATATGTTTTAAGTATTGTTTCAGGTTTGTAAATTTCACGGATTTTGTTTTCTCGCCATATATTTTGAATTTCTTTTATCAATTCATTATATGTACAATTGTTACTTTTTAAATCTTCATATATTTCTTCAAATCCATTAGTTATTGTAGATTCAACTAAATTGTATAACATAAGTATAAAATTTGATTTCATAATTCTAAAAAATTTTTTGTTATCAATAGTATTTATTACTTTTGTATTATTATCATTGTAATCTAAAATAACAGAGAAATAAAATTCAATTTCTGATTTTCTATCAGCAAAAATTTCAAGTGTATTCGTCATATACTTGCCTCTAACAACTTATCACGCACATACTCTATTCTGCTTTTTAATTTATCTGTGTTATTGCTTGCATCTGTTGTTGTTAATTTCTGAAAATCTTCTGAAAAAATCCAATCAACATTGCTTACTTTTAAATTTGGTTTTGTTTTTAAAGCTAAGCCAGTTCCAACAGCAATCGCCTCAAATCTAACTCTAGGTGTAGTTCTCGCATTTTTTGATTTTGCAAATCCAAATTCAAAGTGCTCTTCAACAAAATCTAACATATTATTGAAATCTATTTTATATTTTTTTTCATCAAATGTGTTCAAATTATTTTGTAGGAATTCATCTAAAAATGTTTTAACACTGTGTACAAAAGAAGTGTAATCATTGAGGTAAGCAAAAAAGCGCAAAATTAATTCAAAATCCTCGCATCTTTTACGTTTGTTTTCAGGAATAGGACATAATTGCATAAATTTTTGGTTATTACGACATTCTTCTATAAATGTTGTTAATTTTCCTTTATATGATCCTCTTCGAATTTCTGAATCATTAGCTTTCTGCCCAGTCGTATTTATTCTGTTAAATAAATCTTGGCGGATATCATTTGATGTATTTTTGTCTAGTATAACAATTCTTAAAGTTCTATTTTTAAATCTTCTTTGTTGTGGTATTGGCAAATATGAATATTTGAACCCATTTAATGAATTCAATTTTTCTAAATTGGTTAAAATTAATTCGTCCTTGAAAAATTCTACTATAGTTTGAATACGTTGCGCACCATCAATTATTTCATACCTGCCATCTTCACAATCAGCAAAAAACATAAACGGTATTGGAAAACCTAATAAAATTGATTCTATAAACCTAGTTTTATTATTTTGATTCCATATATATTCTCTCTGATAATCAGGTATAAAGAAATCATTGCTTAAAAATTTTTGATTCAACAATTCTAATGGATAATCTTTAGTATCATAATCAATCTGATTTTGCCAATCATTGAGTTGCTTATTACATAAATCAAGTTGCTCTTTTGTTATATGAACATTATTTTTTTTCATTTTTGTAGACCTCCAGATGATTGACAATGCTTTGTCCTATTGCTTTACCTAATTCGACTGGAACTGCATTTCCGATTTGTATACCAATTGTTCTTTTATTGTACGCATTATCTTTTTTTATAAATGTATAATTTTTAGGAAACGACTGTAATAATGCTCCTTCTCTTAAAGAAATTGCTCTGTTCTGTTCGGGGTGTCCAAATCTACCATTTCCATACCCATAAAATTGAGTTGTAATAGTTGGTGAAGGTTCATCCCATATCATTCTTCCATATACTGACGGATAACTTTTGCCAGATGATTTTTTATGGCATGATAGTTGTAGGTTTTCAGGCCAATCTCTCCAAGTTCCCCCAGGTTTTGAATAACGTATACGCTCTAAATTTAGTTTTGATAATTTTGTAGCAGTGTGTAATGGATCATTCTCACAGGTTTCACCTGCATTTATTGCAGGTAATTTTCCAATTGCATCTCTAACAGTCAAAAATGTTCCTTCATGATGTGTATGGGGAATTAAAGTTATTTCACCATAAGTGGATGCAAGTAGTACCAATCTTTTTCTATTCTGTGGAACTCCGTAGTATTTACAATTTACTATTTTATAAAAAGTGTAATATCCTAATTCTTTTAGTTGATTTACAAAATCAATAAAAACATTTTTGTGACTTAATTCTGGTACATTCTCCATAGCGATAATTTCGGGTTTAACTCCGCTTACTATACGAGAAAATTCATAAAGCAATTTCCACTTTTCGTCTTTGTATCCATCCTTTTGATATCTTAAAGAATACTTAGAAAAGGGTTGGCAAGGAGCACAACCAGCTAATATTTTTATTGCGTTTTTGGGATACATAGCAACAACCTGGCTGTTAGTTATATTATGAATATCATCATTAATAAATCTGGAGTTAGTATTATATTCATATGCAAATTTACAATTTTTTTCAAAATCAATTCCGTATAACACGTTTATTCCTGATAACTCTAAACCTTTAGTAAGTCCGCCGATACCACAAAATAAATCAACAGCGTAAACAGGCATATTTTACCTCCTTGCTTAAAAATCTTCTACAAATTTTAATTATATAAAATTTTTCCAAATAAGTCAATAACTAGGTAGCGGAGTGAAAAATAAATTTAGCTTTATTATGTTACATAGTAAAAAATCTTTGTGCTACGGTGTAATAAATTTTAAAAATATATTATCTTGTTTCCTTGAAAATCGGCAGGCAAACTAAAATGACAGTAAGTTTGACAGTAAGTTTGACTGCATTTTATCTTGTTTTAACTTAATTCAAAATTACTCAACTGAATTTTTAAAATCTCAAAAACCCAGTGTTTAAGCCACTTTTAAGGCATTTTAAGTAATTTTGGCAAAAAATAAAAGGCGGTTAAAAAACCACCTTTACTGGTGCAGGTAACAGGACTTGAACCTGCATGAAATTGCTTTCACATGGACCTGAACCATGCGCGTCTGCCAATTCCGCCATACCTGCTTATTAAATTGAAAATTGAAAATGGAAAGTTGAAAATGATTGTGTCAACTTTTGCATAATCAATTTAAATTCCCTTGGTTTTTACACGGTGGGGAAACCGAGGCGGAGCTTACTTTCAGATGAATCTTACTCTTCAGCTGATTCCGCAACAGCACTCAAAATGTGCTATATTATTATAGCAGACCGACAGGTAAGTGTCAAGTGACATTTACTTTATCGGTCTGTTTTACGCTGATTATTTTTCAGAATCGGGTTTGCGGATTTTGAAACCGTCATATTTTCCGATGTCGCAGAGGGCAATTTCGTGGCACCCCATTCTTGTTGACAGCGGTGCAAGCTCCATATAGTCGCCGTAGAGGAAAGTAAGGTACTTGTCATATTCCTTTGGTACGGGGAACTTGTAACCCTCAAAGTCGGCATAAGTAACATCGTCAAGATATTCCTTTGGAAAAGCACCGTTATAAATATTTCTGCCCATTCCGTCATAGAGATATTTTGCGTTCTTTTTGTTTTTAAAGAATTTTAAAGTGCGGACTTCAAGCCACATACTGAATCTGAGCGGAAATATTTTTTTGCAGAAATTTGTTACAATGCTCTGGATTCTACTGCCGTTTTCAGCCTTACGATTATTCCATTTATTGAACACCAGCGCTCTTGTGAACAGAGTCACAGCCATATGAATTTTTCGTCCGATTGCTGAATTGGCTGTGTTATCATGACAGAAAATATCAAACGCAATTCCGTTGTGCATTGCGTGATGGTCTTTTGCAAAGTCGGTTGCAAAGAAAGTGTCGTCAAGTCTGACCTTGGCAAATTCATAGAAACAAGCCTTGTCCGTATGGTACGATTGAAAAGTCATATTGCTCGGAAGTTCCTTTGGCGCAATCTCGCAAAAGCGGTCAAAATCTTCACGCAACATCATAATATCGGCATCATCATCCCACGGAATGAATCCTTTGTGACGAATTGCACCGAGAAGTGTTCCACCGCCGAGAAAATATTTTATGTTATGCTTTCGACAAATTCTGTCGGTTTCAAGCAGAAATGCAAGCTGAATTTCGTGGATTGAATCAAGTCTGCGTTCGTGTGAGTGGGGGATACGCAGAACTTTTTCGGACTTCATCTTGTCCATTATGCAGATTTTCAGCATGGTTTCAAGGTCTATGTCTGGCGTGCATTCGTTTACGGAAATCTTGTTTGAATTAATTGCACAGCCGTCAAGCTCCGTAAAATCGCCCGACTCAATTGTACAGCGACTGCCGTAAATATCGTTGAGAACAGCCGCAATCATAATCAGCGATGCGTTGCAGTTTTTGCCGCCGACATTATAAACTGCGTTTTCTTCAAGATTTGTCATTGCGAATACAATCGCCTTTAAAACATCGTTGATATAAACAAAGGTGCAGCGATCCTTTGTTGCCGGAACAACTGTGTCACGGCGGTTGGCTATATCGTCAAAAACATGATCAAGCACGCTTGTAAAGTTGCTTGACGCTCCCAAAATTATGCCCGTTCTGAGCGTTGTAACGGTTGATTCGCTGTTCTTCAAAACCGAGTGCAAGGTGGTTTCTCTCGTTCTCATAAGCTGACCTGCAAGCGATGAGGGAGAGGTTGCGTCAAGTTCTGCGTACTCGTTTTCAGAATAAACTCTGTGCGGTTTGGCTTTGCCGTAAATTCTGCTGTCGTTCACAACGACAACTCTTGCGCCTGTGGCTTTTGCAATTTTGGCACAGGCATTTATCTCTGCAATGCCGTCAATCATAATCTGTGGGTTGTTGTCTGTATGTTCACCGCAGATTCCTGTTGTAATTACATAGTCGGCACTTGAAATTTCTGATGCAGAATTATAATCAACAAAATCAAAATCATCTCTTAACAAGAGTTCGCTGTGGTATGATGCCATTGCGTTGCGTGATTTGCCGAGAAGGATAACTTTTATTCCGAGCCTTTTAGCCTCGTTATTGTACAGAAAGGCATAGCAAAGACACCTTGCAAGTTCACCGCCCGAGATGACAATTGTTTTGTTCCTGAGCTTTGCAAGAGTTTCTTTTTCAACTCCGGGCAATGCCGCCCTGTCTGCCTCAAATTCGTTTAAAAAATCTTTAATACGCATTACTTTATCCTTCGTAATTCTGCACGCAGTTCTGTTGCTCTTATACTGCGTTTTATTCCGTCTTTAAGCGTGGTTTTCGGACTAAAGCCGAGTGATTTTATTTTATCATTGCACAAAACATACGGTGTGGGGGATGACGGAGAAAATTCGGGTTCTTCTTCATCTTTTCTGTGAACGAACACTACAGAGAGATTCTTTTCGGGATTTGCCGATTTTACAAGCTGTGCAAATTCCCGCATTGTCACATTTGCGTTATCATTTGAAATGTTGTATGCCTCACCGCTTTTTCCGTTAAGCAAAATATCAATCAATGCAGAAACCGTGTCCGTCACATAGCAAAAGCTGAACTTTTCACCACCGTTATCTGTAAGCATAATGCTCTGATTTTTTGCCGCACTGACAATCAGCTTTGCCCATTTTCTTTCATCGCTCATTCTGACACCTCCGAGTGTGGGGCAGGGACGGGCGATTTTTACATTCATACCGAACTTTTCAGCATAGCAAACAGCAAGTGTTTCGGCTGAACGCATACTTTGTGCGTAAGCACTGTCGGCATCGGTCGGATCGAGATAGCCGAGGTCGTTTTCGCAAATGTTATTTTTACCGCTGAAAACCTCCCCGTAAACCATATATGAAGATACGAGCAGAACCGATTCGGTATTTGACTCTTTTGCATATTCAAGCACATTTGCAAAGCCCGAAGTGTTTGTATCCGCAACTTCGGGATTACTGCAATCTTCCTCTGCAACCTCACACGGGCAGTTGCAGTATATTACAAAGTCGGCTCTTTCAATCTCCGGAAAGTTCTTTGACTCTCCGATTTCAACAACAAAATCTTTGCGGAGAGTAAGGTTTCCGAACTGCTTTTCGGCATCTTCACGGCTTTTTGCAAGGGCAATTACCCTTGTGTTGTTTTCGAAAAAATCATTGCCCTCAAGCAATGTGCATATAATGTAATATGCAATAAGTCCGTGACAGTCCGACACGAAAACAGTCTTGTTTTTTAACTGTTGAAAATTTATCCTGTTGTCTGCAATTTTTTTAATGTCCTCAAAAAATTCGGAGGGCAGATTGCCTTTTACGGTACAGTCCATATGGGTTTACCTCTCAGATAAATCAGAAAAGCTCCGCAATTGTGGAGCTTTTGCTTTATTCCGAAACGGAATTATTTTTTCTTTTTTGATTCCTCATAAACTCTGAGGGTTTCATCTGTCGGTCCGTCAAACATAACAGTTCCTTTTTTCAGGAAGATTGAACGCGCGCAGATTTCTTTAACCGAAGCGGCATTGTGACTTACATAAAGTACGGTTACACCGCTTTCGATAATCTCTTTAATTTTATTTTTACACTTCTTTTTGAAGGTTGCGTCACCGACCGAGAGCGCCTCATCAACGATCAGGATCTCCGGCTCGACGTTGATCGCAAGCGCAAATGCCAGACGCACGAACATACCGCTCGAGTACGTCTTGACCGGCTGATAGACGAAATCGCCAATCTCGGCAAAATCGAGAATCTCCGGCAGCTTTGCATCCATCTCTTTTTTGGTATATCCCATCATCGTACCGTTCATATAGATATTTTCGATACCGGTGTAGTCCTGGTTAAATCCGGCTCCCAGCTCCAGCAACGCCGAAATTTTGCCGCGCACCGTCACCTCGCCGGTCGTCGGCGTGAGAACACCGGTAATGATCTTAAGAATCGTCGATTTACCCGAACCATTCGTACCGATGATGCCGACCGTCTGACCTTTTTCAACCGTAAAGGAAAGATCGCTCAACGCGTAGAAATCCTTGTGGTATTCTTTATGGCTGACGCTCAGCGATTCTTTCAGCCGGTCGATCGGTTTATCATACAGCCTGTATATCTTGGTCACATTTTTCACTTCGACCGCGTACTTCTCTGCGTTCTCCGCCTCTTGTGCCCCTGTGTTTGTTGTATTTTCAGCAGTCATATATCTTTTTCGTTCCTCCTGTTCCACTATTCTCGTAGTATAGCATGTTTTCTATGTTTCTTGCAATTCCTGTACGCAGAAAAACACACCTCTTTCTATGTACTCACGAAAAACATTCGTATTTTTTTGTGAAATGTTTTGTATTTTCTTGACAATATCCAGATGCTATGCAAAAATCATGGCAAAGGAGGATGATTCTATGGATTTTTTAACAATGACAATTCGAAAACAAAAAAATATTGCACTCATCGCACACGACAATAAAAAACGTGAACTCATCGACTGGTGTGAGGCGAACAAAGAGATCCTCAAAAAACATTTCTTATGCGGAACCGGAACAACCGCCCGCATGATTACGGAATATACCGGGCTTCCGGTCAAGGGCTATAACAGCGGTCCTCTGGGCGGCGACCAGCAGATCGGTGCAAAAGTCGTCGAGGGACAGGTTGATTTTATCATCTTCTTCTCCGATCCCCTGACCGCCCAGCCGCACGATCCAGATGTCAAAGCGCTTCTTCGAATCGCCCAGGTTTACGATATCCCGATCGCCAACAATAAAGCGACTGCCGATTTTATGATTACCTCGCCGCTGATGGATGAGGAGTATGAGCATGACATCATCAACTTCCACCAGAATATTAAAGAGCGGGCCAAGAAGCTGTAAAAAACATATTCTCCCTTGTATTTATTCTCATTCTTCGGTACAATGATCGTTACCGTTTATGAGAATACATACAAGGGAGATTTTTTATGTTACAGAAATTTTTTAAATACATTTTCCAAAGCATGGCGGGCATGCTGGGAATTTCCGTCTACATTCTCGCAGACACCTATTTTATCTCGGTCTACTCCGGTGCAGATGGTCTGGCGGTTTTAAACCTGATTTTACCGGTTTACGGGCTGATCTATGCGATTGGAGCCATGATCGGGATCGGATCGGCAACCCGTTATGCAATCGACCGCGCGCGGGGCAAAAGCGCCAGCTTCTATTTTCTCTCCGCCGTAACCTGGGATATTCTCATCAGCATTCCGCTGGTGCTGGCAGGCATTTTCATCCCGGATAAAATCTTGCAGCTTCTCGGCGCAGACGCGGGGCTGACCGCGCTCGGAAAGCAGTATCTCCGCATTATTCTGGCTGCCTCGCCGTTTTTTATGTCCAACTACGCGTTCACGGCGTTTGCGCGCAATGACAGCGCTCCGGCGATCGCGATGCTCGGCTCCATCGCCGGAAGTATGTTCAACATCGTGTTTGACTACGTCTTCATGTTTCCGGCAGGTCTGGGACTGACCGGCGCGGCGCTGGCGACAGCATTCTGCCCGCTAGTGACGATGATCATCTGCAGCACGCACTACCTGGGAAAACACAATCAGGTCGGATTCCATTTCCGCGCTCCATCCCTGCGCCACCTGATCACCTGCTGCCAGCTCGGCGTATCCGCCTTTGTCGGCGAAATATCCTCCGCCGTGATCGCGATCGTCTTTAATTTCCTGCTTCTGGGGCTCGCCGGAAATGTCGGTGTCGCCGCTTACGGCGTCACTGCCAATCTCTCCGTCGTTGCCATGTGCCTGTTCAACGGACTCGCGCAGGGCACGCAGCCGCTCATCAGCGAGAGCTACGGAAAAGGTGATCACACGCAGAGCCGCCAGTTCCTGACCTGGGGCGTCATCGCCTGCCTGATCGTGGAAGCGCTCATTCTGGTGCTGACCTGGAGCATGACCGATCCACTGATCCAGATCTTCAACCAGGAGCAGAACGCCGAACTTCTGCATTACGCCCACAGCGGGCTCCGGCTGTATTTCCTGGGCTTTCTCTTTGCTGGCATCAACATCCTGCTGGTTGCCTATTTTTCCGCCGTCGCGCAGCCAAAACCAGCCATCGCCGGTTCTCTGCTGCGCGGGGCCGTCGCTATCATCCCCTGCGCTGTCACACTGGCGCGCCTGTTTGGGCTGAACGGTGTCTGGCTGTCTTTCCTGGCGTCGGAAATGATCACTTTCTTCGCTATTTTGCTGCTGGCAAAGCTGGGACATACTTCCAAAAAATCGTGAAATTTTGAAAAAAATTAATTTTAGCAAAAAATGCTTCGGCATCTCCACCCCTGAGCAGGCTGCCAGAATGGCGGAAAAATGCGACGGTGTCATCGTCGGAAGCGCGATTGTGAAGCTCTGCGGACAGTATGGAAAAGACTGTGTGCCGTATGTGGAAAAATATGTAAAATCCATAAAGGATGCAATCCGGGTGTAAAAAACGATCATCAGTTCAAAAAAAGAAAACCGTCCGTAAAAGAACCTTTCGTTCTCTCTCAGACGGTTTTTCTTTTTCTGGCTTCAGAAGCCTTGTTCTGTCGTAAATGCTTTAGGTTGGTGGTAACTCATCCGGTCCTGCCGGATGGTTGTAAGCTTGCGAGCAGATTACCAATTACATTTCGCACAGAAACTCTTTTTCTACTTCTGCCTCAGACTCGGTATAACCTAACTGTGCAGCTAAACGATGTACCAGTACCGGCATTGCTTCCTGCTCTAAGGACTCGGAAACTACATGCTTTTCTGCTGGTGTGTTGTAATATGCCTGATATAAATTCTCCTGATATAAACCGTTATTGAATGTTCTTGTTGCTTTCATCATGATAATTACCTCCATCAAATAAAATTATATTTTTTCATATGATAGGCGGAAATCCATTGCAATATTCTTATGATACTATTACGATATCCGTCTGTGAAAATCTCTTGTTTCTTTCGATGGCAATAATATAACACTGTCAAACAAAAAGCGCCATCCCCGGAAGTGGTATAAACTTATAAGCGTTTTGCAATTATATAAATATATATTAATATATGTAATAAGTACCAATTTTGACACCCTGACTATGTACAAAAGTTACAAAAACATCAATATTTGAAATATAAACAAAAACGTCCGGCGGCGATTTGCGGATTTGTGCATCCCGCCTAAAAAAGAATGTACCTTGGCTCATTCGGGCGTCTCGCGCGGTCTCTTGCGACATGTTTCTGCTTCGCGCGAGTGCAC
>ENA-OPBN01001398-OPBN01001398.1-human-gut-metagenome-genome-assembly--contig:-NODE-1398-length-11161-cov-2.932289_pt1 | contig 11161 bp, 8 predicted proteins | sample MGYA00241068_ERZ501452 | MGnify/ENA primary metagenome ERZ501452 (study PRJEB25962, sample SAMEA2042507) | human gut metagenome | biome: human gut; feature: human-associated habitat; material: faeces... | reverse complement strand
GAGGCCGGCATGCCGAACACGCTGCGCACCGATTTCCACGACGACGCATTCTGGAAACCCCGCCTGACGACCGACAAAGCGGGGCGTCTGACCTTCGAAGTGACTTATCCGGACGACATCACCAGCTGGGACGCCAATTTCATCGTCGTCGGCGGCCGCAGGCAGGCGGACAGGAAGCAACTGCGCATAAAATCGTACAAGCCGCTCAACGCCCAGCTCTCCGTTCCACGCTTCGCCATCGCGGGCGACAGCCTCAATGCTGCCGGACGGCTGACCAACCACACCGGCGACACCTTGTCCGTACGCCGCATGGTCGAAACCGACGGACGGACAGCCGAGGAGCAAATCCGCATCGCCACCTCGCATACGGACGCAATACCCGCCGTCGCAGGGGATGCCGACAGCATCCGGATAGTCTACTCGCTGACGACGCCCGGCGGCTATTTCGACGGGGAGCGGCGTGCGATCCCGATCTACAAGGCCGGAATCCTGGAAACCCACGGGGAGTTCGCCGTCCTCAACGACACCACAGCCCTGCGGTTCACGCCCGACCCGGCGCTGGGTACCGTGACGATCCACGCCGAGGCATCGGCCATGCAGGCATTCCTCGACGAGATCGGGAACATCGACCTCTATCCCCACCTCTGCAACGAGCAAATGGCTTCGAAGGTCAAGGCTCTGCTCTCGAAAAAACGGATATACAGCCTGTTCGGACGGAAATTCAAGGACGACGACAAGGTCACGAACCTGCTGCGCAAACTGACGGCCAACCAAAACGACGGCAAGTTATGGGGGTGGTGGAACCGGGAACAGACCGAACTGTGGATCTCGCAGCAGGTCGTGGAGGCATTGCTCGACGCCGAAACAGAGGGGTATAAGACCGGCCTCGACCGGCAGGCACTGACGGACGCGCTGCTTGCCGGCCTGAACCGCCGTATGCCGGCAGCGGCATCCGACACGACAGGGATGCGGAAAAACGAACTGCTCTCGCTGGTGGGGCTTCTGCGCAAGCTGGACGCCAGGATCGACTACCCGCGCTACTGCGCCTTCATCGCGTCGATCCCCGATGCGACGCTCGGCAACCGGCTCCGGACGGCGGAAATGCTGCAACAGTTCGCCCCTGATGGGATGCCCGCCGCGGATTCGCTGCTGGCACTGGCCTCCCGAACCATGATGGGATCGTTGTACTGGCGCGACAAAACACCGCGGGAACCGACGCCCCGCAGGTTCGCGCAGCCGGACATGAGCGACGTCGAGAACACGCTCACGGCATACCGCATCCTGCGCGCCGCGGGCAACCGCAAGGCCGAGTTGGAAAAGATCCGCAACTACTTCTTCGAACAGCGTAAAAGCGGTTCGTGGCGCAACACCTACGAATCGTCGCGGATCGTGGAAACCATCATGCCCGACATGCTGGAAAAGGACGGCGGCGCGTTCCGCGAAGCGAGCCTGACGATCGACGGACAACGGTTCGGCAAATTCCCGCTGACCCGGACATACGCCCCCGGAAAGGAGATAACCGTCCGCAAAGAGGGTTCCATGCCCGTATTCTTCACAGCCTACCAACAAGCCTGGAACGACAAACCGGAACCTGCGGCAGAAGGCTTCACGGTCTCTACCCTGTTCCGCAAGGACGGCAAGCCCGTGACAACTCTCCATGCCGGGGAGCGCGTCGAACTGGTGGCAACCGTAACGGCCGATTCCGACGCCGAATACGTCATGGTCGAGATCCCGATCCCCGCAGGCTGTTCCTACGACTCGAAAGAAAAAGGCGATTTCTGGAAAGAGACACACCGGGAATATTACAAGGAGAAGGTCGCCGTCTTCTGCAACAAGCTCCGCAAGGGGACGCATACCTTCACCGTCAGGCTCCTGCCCCGCTATACGGGCTCCTACCGCCTCAACCCGGCGCGTGCCGAACTGATGTACTATCCGGTATTCCATGGCCGCAACGAGATGAAAAAATGCGGCGTGGCCGAAGCGCAGTAGACGCGCTGACGGAGGGGAGGGGCAGCAGCGGGACTATTATACCCGCTACCTGAACCGCAGTTCAGCGACCACGGCCTTGTGGTCGCTGACATCTTCCGGAGGCATGTAATAACGGATGCCCTCGAAAGCGTCGTCGTAAAAGATGTAGTCGATGCGCAGTACCCCTCCCAGATAGCGGAAAGTACCGCCGTAACCGCTCCCGCTGTCGCGGAAACCGTCGGTCATGTTCCCCTTCATCGTATGGTAGGTATAGGACGAAGGCGTATCGTTGAAGTCGCCCGCAAGGATCACCGGGTAGGGCGAAGCATCTATTTCGACCCGGATTTCACCTACCTGCCCGGCACGGATACTACTGTTGTGTTCCAGCTCGCCCAGTATTCGCTCGACGGGTGCGTCGCGGTTGTAATCTTTCCGGAACCGGCGCCTGAGCTGGGCGATGCCCGAAGTCTGGAGGTGGACGGAGAAGAGACGCACCGTATCATCGCCGACGAGCAGGTCGGCACGCAGGTAGTCGTTGTTCGTATCAGCAAACCGGACGTATTGCTGAACATCCACATTGCGGAAACCAAATGCACGCTTTCCCTTGATTCATCGGGTGAGTCCCTGCATCGCCGCGGTTATCGCCAGGAAGCTGTGGAAGCTCCCCTGAATGAGGTTCTGGCTGCCGGTATGATACTTATGACAGGTTGGCATGGAGAATGTGACCTGATAGATCCAATGTGCGGTTCGGGTACAATCCCCATCGAAGCGGCTTTAATAGCCAGAAACATCGCACCGGGCGTATTCCGTAAGGAATTTGCTTTTGAGAAATGGATTGATTTCGACCAGGAACTGTTCGACAAGATTTACAATGATGACAGTCAGGAACGGGAATTCGATCATAAAATATACGGGTACGACAACAATCCGAAAGCCAATGAAATCGCAACCCATAACATAAAAGCCGCAGGCGTGTCCAAAGACGTAGCGCTGAAGCTACAACCGTTCCAGCAGTTTGAACAGCCCAAGGAAAAGGCCATTATCATCACCAACCCGCCTTATGGCGAACGTATATCTACCAACGACCTGCTGGGCTTATACTCCATGATTGGCGAACGGCTGAAACATGCCTTTATCGGCAACACCGCATGGATACTCTCTTATCGTGAAGAATGTTTCGACCAGATCGGACTGAAAGCTACTGCCAAGATACCTTTATTCAACGGTGCTTTGGAATGTGAATTCCGCAAATATGAAATCTTCGACGGAAAATATAAAGAATTCAAAAAGCAAGAAAACGAAGAAGGCGACGATAAAGAAGAGTACAGACCATACGTATCAAGAGAGAGAAAGGAGTTCAAATCCGGCGAGAGAAGAGAATTCAAGCCAAGAGAAAGAAGAGAATTCAAACCGGATGAGAAACGGGAGTTCAAACCTCGCGGATACAGAAAACCGACAGACGGAGAATGGAAACCAAAGCGGGAGTTTAATAAAGAACGGGAATTTAACAGAGACCGCAAACCCAGAGAGTTCCGGAAATGGGACAACGAACGGACCAACGACTGACAATCGCTATAAAAAAGAAGAGCTATGAACATAAAGAGAAGCAGTAAAGTGATCATGGCGCTGTTGCTGGCAGCATCTGCTTTATTTACAACTGAGCTTATGGCACAAGATTTGAAGAAACCAACCTTGGAGGACCTGCTTTCCGGTGGTGAAACCTATCGCATCATTGAAAGCCTGCCGAATTTGCGGTGGTGGGGCGACGTATGCATAAAGCCCGGCATCGACTCATTGTTTGCCGTCAACCCCAAAACCGGAAAAGAGGCACTGCTCACAACGCGAGAAAAGGTTAATCAGGTGCTCAATTCATTGATAACCCCTACGGCGGCAACAGCAGCCGTATCCGGACAGAAGAGAAGTAAAGTGCAGCATTTCTATAACACTGAATTCCCGTGGTCGGACAAGCCGTATATGCTTATCAAACTGCCTGCAGAATACATCGTTTATGACTTTGAAAAAGACGAATTCGTTCAAGGCATGCCGCAAGCAGGAGAAAGGAAAGGCAGCGACATCGACTATACTCCGGAAGGAGGACACATAGCCTATACCGTAAAGAACAACCTTTTTGTGGACAACAAGGCCGTAACCAAAGAACCCGAAGGAATTGTGTGCGGGCAGAGTGTGCACCGCAATGAGTTCGGCATCAGCAAAGGCACTTTTTGGAGTCCTCAAGGAGATCTTCTGGCCTTTTACCGTATGAACGAAAGCATGGTAACTCCCTATCCTTTGGTGGACATTACCCCCAGAATAGCTCTGGTGGATAAAATACGCTACCCGATGGCAGGCATGCTCAGCCATCAGGTTTCCGTAGGTATTTATAATCCGGACACTCAAAAGACCGTTTACCTGAATACCGGTGACCCCACCAATCGCTACTTTACCAATATCAGCTGGGCGCCCGACGGAAAGAGCCTCTATCTCATAGAACTGAACCGCGAGCAGAACCATGCAAAACTTTGCCGGTATGACAGCAAAACCGGTGAACTGATGTCCACCCTCATGGAGGAAACACATACCAAGTACGTCGAACCCCAACATCCCATCCTGTTCCTGCCTTGGGATCACACGCTGTTCATCTACCAGAGCCAGCGGGACGGCTATAATCACCTGTATCTTTACAATACGGACGGCAAACTCATCAGGCAACTGACAAGGGGAGAGTGGCTGGTGCAAAAGATTTTGGGGTTCAACGCCAAGAAGAGGGAAGTAATCATCGCCTCTACGGAAGTGTCCCCTCTGCAAAGCAACTTATATAAGGTAAATGTGAATACAGGCAAATGCACCCCGTTGGATAATGGCAAGGGGATCCATGAAGGAATACTCTCCGCTTCGGGCAGTTACATCATCGACCGTTATTCCACTCCCGACATTCCCCGCCAAATAGATATAATTACTACACAAAACGGGAAAAACGTGAGCCTGCTGACTGCAAAGAACCCGTATGAAGACTTCATTATGCCCACGATAGAAACAGGCACAATCAAAGCTGCCGACGGCAAGACCGACCTCCACTACCGCCTTGTCAAGCCTGCCGATTTCAATCCCGACAAGAAGTATCCAACGATTATCTATGTATATGGCGGTCCTCATGCCCAATTGGTCACCAACGGCTGGATGACCGGTATACGCGGCTGGGACATCTACATGGCGAATAAAGGCTACATCATGTTCACGCTTGACAACCGCGGCAGTGAAAACCGCGGGCTGGAATTTGAGAACGTCACCTTCCGTCGTCTCGGCATAGAAGAGGGAAAAGACCAGATAAAAGGCGTTGAATTCCTGAAGAGCCTGCCTTATGTGGACGGTGAACGTATTGGTGTTCATGGCTGGAGTTTTGGCGGACACATGACCACCTCCCTGATGCTCCGTTATCCGGAGATATTCAAAGTAGGTGTTGCCGGCGGACCTGTCATCGACTGGAGCTATTATGAAATCATGTACGGCGAACGCTACATGGACACCCCTCAAAGTAATCCCCAAGGCTACAAGGAAACGAACCTGAAGAACCTTGCAGGCAATCTGAAGGGACATTTGCTCATCATCCACGATGACCACGACAGTACCTGCGTGCCCCAGCACACGCTTTCTTTCATGAAGGCATGTATCGACGCGCGCACTTATCCCGATCTATTCATCTACCCCGGACATCCGCATAATGTCAAGGGACGTGACCGTATACATCTGCATGAAAAAATAACCCGGTATTTCGAGGATTATTTATAGAGCAGCAGTATTTTTTCAACCGTAAATAACTAAAACATACCTATATGAAAGTATTATTACTCGGCTCAGGTGGCCGCGAACACGCTTTGGCTTGGAAGATTGCACAAAGCCCCAAAATAGAAAAACTGTACATCGCTCCCGGCAATGCGGGCACAAACGCAGTAGGCGAGAACGTAGAGATAAAGGCTACGGACTTCCCCGCCCTCAAGGCTTTTGCCCTTGAGCAGAAAATTGACATGATTGTGGTGGGTCCTGAAGACCCGCTGGTACAAGGCATTTTCGATTACTTCAAAGGAGATGCCTCCACGCAGCACATCGCCATTATCGGCCCCTCCGCAAAAGGTGCACAGTTGGAAGGCAGCAAGGAGTTTGCCAAAGAGTTCATGCTACGCCACAACATTCCTACCGCCCGATACAAAAGCGTAACCGCCGATACACTGGAAGAAGGCCTTGCCTTTCTTGATACTCTTACCGCCCCTTACGTATTGAAAGCCGACGGTTTGTGCGCCGGTAAAGGCGTACTGATTCTTCCCACTTTGGAAGAGGCCCGGAAAGAGCTGAAAGAGATGCTCAGCGGTATGTTTGGCGATGCCAGCGCAACGGTGGTTATCGAGGAGTTTCTCAGCGGCATAGAGTGCTCGGTATTCGTCCTGAGCGACGGTGAACATTACAAGGTATTGCCCGTAGCCAAAGACTATAAACGTATCGGGGAAGGTGACAAAGGACTGAATACCGGTGGTATGGGTAGTGTAACTCCCGTTCCTTTCGCCAACGATGAGTTTATGGAGAAGGTGCGCAAACGCATTATAGAGCCTACCATCAACGGCTTGCGCGAAGAAGGTATCCTGTACAAAGGTTTCATCTTCCTGGGCCTTATCAACGTACAGAACGAACCGATGGTAATCGAATATAACGTTCGCATGGGCGATCCGGAAACAGAAAGCGTCATGCTACGTATTAAAAGCGATATTGTGGAGCTTTTTGAAGGCGTACATAAGGTAGACCTCGACACCAAGACAATGGAGCTTGACCCGCGCACAGCAGCCTGCGTAATGCTGGTCAGCGGCGGTTATCCCGAAGCATATCAAAAAGGGTATCCGATGAGCGGTTTTGACTCTGCCGAAGCCACAGACAGCATCCTGTTCCATGCCGGCACTGCCGTAAAAGACGGACGCATCGTCACCAACGGCGGACGCGTCATAGCCGTCTGTTCGTATGGAGCGACCAAAGAAGAGGCTTTGGAAAAGAGTTATAAAGTAGCCGACATGCTAAGCTTCGAAGGCAAATACTTCCGGCGCGACATCGGATTCGACCTCTAACAAGCAATGAGAACCCAAAGATTCCAAAACCGGGTTACGGCGGGACGCTTCACGCTTCCCGTCGCCATTCTCCTATCAGTAGCCTGCTGGATACTGAGCGCTATTTTATTGCCCGATTTGGATGTGCAGAAAGACAATTATCCTTTGTGGAACACGTTCTGCAACTCATGTATTCCAGCCTGGGGTAACCGTCTTTCCAGTTTTATCCTATACTCCGTCATAGGCTATTTTCTGATCGGCCTGAACAATGCATTCGCCATCATCCGCATGCGTGCATCGGTGCAGACCGGCATTTATTTTCTATTGATTTCCGTTTGTCCGAGCCTGCACGTACTATATGCAGGAGATTTAGCGGCGATCGCTTTCCTGATAGCCCTGTTTTTCCTGTTCAAGAGCTATCAGCATCCCAAGCCTGCCGGTTATCTTTTCCACACATTCACATTCATCGGAACCGGCAGTCTGCTTTTTCCGCAACTCACGTACTTCGCACCCATATTCTGGATAGGCGCATATAACTTCCAGTCCCTCCACACCAAGAGTTTCTTCGCCTCACTCGTCGGTTGGAGCCTGCCCTATTGGTTCCTGCTGGGCTATGCCTACACCTCCGGACAAATGGACCTATTCTACCGACCGTTTCTGGAACTGGTGAATTTCCACCCTGTCCGGTTTAATTTTCAGCTATGGGAACTGGCCACAAGCGGATATTTACTCCTTTTATATATAGTGAGTTCAAGCCACTGCCTGATTGCCGGATATGAGGACAAGATACGCACGCGCAGTTACTTGCATTTCCTGATATTCCTGAACTTCTGCATTTTTGCCTACATAGGTTTGCAGCCTGCCTTATATCCCCATTTGTTATCTTTGCTGCTCATCGGTGTCAGCATCCTGATAGGGCATTTGTTCGTACTGACCAATAGCCGGAGTTCCAACATATTTTTCATCATTATGCTGGTCGGATTATTCACTTTATTCGGATTCAACCTATGGACGCTTTTGTAGACACACTGATACAGTTGCTGATTGACTGGGGTTATGCAGGGCTTTTCATTTCCGCCTTACTGGCCGGAAGCATTGTCCCGTTCAGTTCGGAGTTGGTGATGATAGCACTCGTCAAAGTAGGGCTAAGCCCCGCCATTTGCGTTCTTGCCGCAACATTGGGGAATACAGCTGGCGGCATGACCTGCTACTACATGGGATGTCTCGGCAAAACAGACTGGATTGAAAAATACTTCAAGGTAAAGAAGGAGAAAATCGACAAGATGCAGCGTTTTCTGCAAGGGAAAGGAGCGCTTATGGCTTTCTTTGCTTTCCTGCCTTTCGTAGGAGAGGCCATTGCCATAGCATTGGGATTTATGCGCAGCAACGTCACTCTGACTGTCTTCTCCATGTTTGTGGGGAAACTGATACGGTACATCGTCATGCTACTGGCATTGCAAGGGGCGTTGTCGATGATTAACGGTTAGTAATTTGTAGCACCCAATGATTTGTATGTGTGTATGAAACGGATTATAGAACGAACAGAAGACGGGAGCGCGACATTATTCGTGCCGGAACTGAATGAGCATTACCATTCGGTAAAAGGAGCCCGCACCGAATCTCAACATATCTTCATTGATATGGGGTTTAAAGCATCCACCGCTTTCCAACCGCGTATTCTCGAAATAGGATTCGGTACGGGCCTGAACGCTTTGCTCACTCTGGAAACTGCCGGAGAGGAGAAAAGGGCGGTTCACTACACCGGCATCGAGCTCTATCCCTTGTCGTGGGAAGAAGTCGATGTTTTAAATTATAGCGACAATCCCCTATTTAAGAAACTGCACACTTCACTCTGGAACAAGGACGTGAACATTACGTCTTATTTTACGTTACACAAGGTACAAGGAGACGTTAGCCAAGTATTTTGTGACAGACCTTCAACTACTGACGGCAAATCATCCGCCAAATCTCCGGCACTCTTCACAGACCACTTGTTCGACCTCGTTTATTTCGATGCCTTTGCTCCCGAAAAGCAACCGGAAATGTGGAGCGAAGAGCTTTTCCGGAATATATATGCCGGTATGAATACAGATGGAATACTGACTACATACTGTGCAAAAGGCGTTATCCGCCGCCTTCTACAAGCAGTCGGATTTACTGTAGAACGGCTCCCCGGTCCGCCCGGCGGCAAGCGCGAGATACTCCGGGCATCAAAAAAAGTAGAAGGGAAGACCTCAGGCTAAGGAAGAAGAACTGTACAACGGTTGCCCTGACCCTGAATTACTTATATTAAAACCATAAATAAAATAGATGAAAAAGATATATTTTTTACTGCTTGCAACTATACTGGCAGCTTCCTGCAAACCAAGAAGCAACCAAAGTCAAAACAGCAACGACAAACCCGTCATTACTGTTACCCTTGAACCATTGCGGTATTTTACCGAAGCCATTGCCGGCGATCATTTCACAGTAGTCAGCATGGTTCCCAAAGGTACAAGCCCGGAGACCTACGACCCTACGCCCCAGCAACTTGTAGACCTTGCCCACAGTAAGGCCTATTTCCGTATCGGCTACATCGGATTCGAACAAAGCTGGACAGACAAGCTGACAGACAATGCCCCCCACTTACAATTCTTTGACATGTCGCAAGGAGTTGATTTGATTTATGACGATACGCACATCCATCATCACACAACGGATGAAGAGGAACATCCGCATGCCGCCGGGGTAGAACCCCATATATGGAATTCCACCGTCAACGCGCAAATCATTGCAGGCAATATCCTAAGTGCGCTGTGCAGCATTGACAAAAACAATGAGGATTCCTATATGGAACGCTATAACGCCCTTTGCCGACAAATAGAGCATACCGACAGTCTCATCCGGCAAACGCTTGCAACACCTGGCGCAGACCATGCCTTTATGATTTACCACCCGGCGCTTTCCTATTTCGCCCGCGACTACGGATTGCATCAAATACCTATCGAAGCCGGCGGCAAAGAACCCTCACCCGCACATCTGAAAGCACTGATTGACACCTGCAAAGACGAAAAAGTACACGTCATCTTCGTGCAACCGGAATTTGACCGGCGCAATGCCGAACTCATCGCCAAACAAACCGGAACCCGCGTGGTTGATATCAATCCCCTATCCTACGACTGGGAGGCAGAGATGATGCATACAGCAAAGTCCCTGGCAGAGAAATAACCCCATTGATATGCCCATGAAACCAATTATTGAAATAAAGAACCTCAATGCCGGATACGACAGTCGTACAGTGCTTCGCGACATAAGCCTCACCGTTTACGATCGGGATTTTCTAGGTATTATCGGTCCGAACGGAGGAGGCAAGACTACCCTTATAAAGTGTATTCTGGGCCTGCTCAAACCCTCTTCCGGCGAAATTATCTTCACATCTTCCCGCATGACGGGCAATTCGCAGCTCACCATGGGCTATCTGCCCCAGTACAACAGCATAGACCGCAAATTTCCCATCACCGTCGAAGAAGTGATCCTGTCGGGACTCAGCAGCAAAAAGCCACTCACTTCACGTTTCACGAAAGAACATAGGGAGAAAGCCAGTCAAGTCATTGTTCGCATGGGGCTGGAAGGACTGGAAGAACGCGCCATCGGCGCATTGAGCGGTGGTCAGCTCCAACGTGCCCTACTGGGCCGCGCCATCATCTCCGATCCCGAGGTAATTATCCTCGACGAACCCAGCACCTACATTGACAAGCGTTTCGAAGCCCGCCTGTATCAGTTGCTGGCAGAAATCAACAAGGATTGCGCCATCATACTCGTGAGTCACGACATAGGCACAGTGCTGCAACAGGTGAAATCTATCGCCTGCGTCAATGAAACACTGGACTACCACCCCGATACGGGCATCACCGAAGAATGGTTGGAACGCAACTTCAACTGCCCCATAGAACTGCTGGGACATGGCACATTGCCACACCGGATATTGGGAGAGCATCATCACCATTAGGAGAAATGACGAAACTTTTGTTTTTGCATAAATTCCCCCTATATCTTTTAACCAATCCTAATAATACGCCTTATTGTCACTTATTTAGAACTGAAATCATTATCTTTGCGCCCATATATGC
>ENA-OPBN01001389-OPBN01001389.1-human-gut-metagenome-genome-assembly--contig:-NODE-1389-length-11222-cov-2.606161_pt1 | contig 11222 bp, 9 predicted proteins | sample MGYA00241068_ERZ501452 | MGnify/ENA primary metagenome ERZ501452 (study PRJEB25962, sample SAMEA2042507) | human gut metagenome | biome: human gut; feature: human-associated habitat; material: faeces... | reverse complement strand
CTTGTGCTCAAGGACGGACGCATGGTGGAAATCGGTTCTGCGGCAGATGTCCTCCGTCATCCGCAGGCCGACTACACCAGAGCCCTTATTGCAGCAACACCTCGACTACGGAAGAACGCAGAATGATCCCCATTTTGTCGGTGCGCGGCCTCACTAAGGTGTTTGAAATCCCGAAAAGGGAGCCCATCACTGCCGTCAGCAACGTTACGTTTGACCTCGGGGCCGGCACGGCGCTTGGCATCGTCGGCGACTCAGGCAGCGGAAAGAGTACGCTCGTGCGGCTCATCATGCGTCTGATACCTTCCACAGCAGGAACGATTCTCTTAAAAGGGCACGATATTACGCACTTGAATGAACGGGCCCTGCGCGAGGTCTACCGTACGATGCAAATGGTTTTTCAGCAGCCTGCGGCCTCGTTTGATCCGCGCCGAACATTGGGCGACGGGATCGGCGAGCCGCTTCGCAATCAAGGTCGTACCCGGCATCAAGCGGATCGATGCGCAGCCCAGCTGCTCGAACGCTGCGGACTGACGGCAGACTTGGCTGCGCGTTATCCTCATGAAGTGAGCGGCGGGCAGTGTCAGCGTGCTGCCATTGCCCGGGCGCTGGCGGTTTCGCCCGAGCTCCTCATCTGCGACGAGGCAACGAGTGCGCTTGATGTCACCGTGGCCGGTCAGATCATGACGCTCTTGAAGGACCTCCGTCGCGAATCCGGACTCAGCGTTCTTTTCATCAGCCACAGTTTGGAACTCATACAGTCTTTTTGCGATGAGATGCTTGTGATGAACCGCGGCAGCATCGTCGAGTCTGGTACGCCGGATGCGGTGATTGCTGATCCGCAGTCAGACTGCGCCAAACGGCTTGTTGCTGCTGCTGCGGCAATGTCCGCGGACTTTGAGAGCCTGTCGAGCCGCTGCGGAACTTCGTTTAAGCAGGAGCTGCTTCGCTGACCGTCAAGTCTGCGGCACACTTCGAGGGATCTTCTTCTCACACGAGCAGGCGGACTCAGCCGGATAACCGATGAATGCCGTGAACGGTTCCCGGCTGGACCACATCCCTTGCGCCCAGAATGCATAAGGCGCGACGCCGATCCAAAAATTTGCAGGCAAAAAACTCTGCCGTGCGGTCAAGCTCAATGACCGCAGCAGAATCAATTGCGGCTTGTTGCAGGGCTGCGGCAGACCGTTTCGCCCATTGATGCCCATTCGGTAACGGCAGAAATGGGATCTGAATCTGAAGAATCAGAATCCAGTGGATTTGGAGGACAGAGACTCGGGCAGGATGTCGTCAATCTCAAGACCTCCGAGAAGTTCCTTCTCGTTGGGGTCACGGTCAGACGCCATATTGAACTGTTTTCTTTCCATGCAGACTTCCAGAACGCGGCGCAGCCAGGCACTTCCGCCGGCCATTTTGAAAAATGCTTTCTGCTTATCCGTCATGCGCACGACGATCATGGCGTCGAGCGGTCTCTCTCCGGCGGGTTTTCGTCCGGAGCCGGGGCGTCTGCCGCCCCAATTGGGGTGCTTGTCGGTATTTTGCGAGGCTGCGAGCTTACGTGCTGCCGCATTTCTGCGCGGACCGAAGATGACTTCTGGCATACAGAACCTCTCTTTTTTTGCGGGGAAACGAAGGTTTGATTTGATTATACGTATTGTTGGGATAGGATAGAAACATCACTAACCCGTAGAAATCATCAAAAATATTTAGAGAACTTCATAGGAGTACTACTTACAAAGTGTCGCATAAGTAATCTGCTCAACCGCCCATTGGGCTATGGCGGAGTAGTTCTCCGCGCGACTATAGTGACGGTCAGGCTTCGGCCTAGATCTCTTTCGCATAAAAACCTCAAATTTCAAGATGAAAGCGAACGTGCACCCCGATTTACTGCCTAAGGGCGGTTCAGCCAGCCGTGACGTGCTGATCCTTGGCATCGGCAATATTCTTTGGGCCGATGAAGGCTTTGGCCCTCGCGCGGCCGAAGCGTTTCACCAGCGTTATGAGACGCCCGCAGGTGTCGACGTGATGGACGGCGGCACGCTCGGCGGTTGGCTCCTTGATGAAATTCTTTCAACTCGCCGCATGCTTGTTTTCGACTGCTGCGACTTCAAGGAAAAACCGGGTACGCTCAAGGTGCTGCAGAAGAGTGATGTGAAGATCTGGTCGTCAACCAAGATTTCACCGCACCAGACGGGCTTCAATGATCTGCTCGCATCGGCTGCCATCTTGGGCTACGAGCTTGAAGATTTAGCTGTTGTGGGTATTCAGCCGGAACTGCTCGACGACTACGGCGGAAGTCTTTCGCTGCTGATTCGCAGCCGCCTTGACGAGGCTGTCGAGCTCGGCGCCAAATTCCTTGAAGAATGGGGTGTAAAGCTTACCCCGCGTCCGGCGGGAACGAAGGCGGCTCCGCTCAGCTTCAGTGTGCTCGAGCTCAATGAATATGAAGCAGGGCGTCCGGATGCCAAGGAAGCTTGCCGTTACGGCGATGAACGCTTCCTTGTGCGGACGGCGGGGCACGCCGTGGAAAACCCCGAAGAAACAAAATAAGGAAGAATCCCGGGACATCAGGTATTTTCTAGGCTTGGTGCATTCGGTGAGTTTGGTAAAAGGAAACGTCGCAAATGTGCATTGCACTGCCGATGAAGGTGCTCGAAAGCGGCCCGATGATGGTTGTCTGTGAACGCAACGGCCGCAGGCTTGAGGTGGATTGCTCCATGATTGATCAGCCGGCGGTCGGCGCATGGCTGCTGGTTTTTCAAAATCGAGCGCTGCGCGAAATTGAGGAAGCAGAGGCCGGCGAAATTGAAGCTGCTCTCGGCGCAACGGCTCGCGTCATGGCGGGCGACGCTGACGAAGAGACAATCCGCTCGGGGTTTGGCGATCTGATTGACCGCGGTCCGGAGCTCCCGGAACATCTGCGCGCCCTTGTCGGCCGCGCCCCCGGAAAGCCGCTTTAACGCCGCTTCGCACCCCAATCAGAGGAAAGGAATCTTCATCATGGCCAAATACACCCGCGTGTCGCAGATTGACCCGGAAAATCATCCGCTCTTCAATCGTCTGTGGACGACAGAAGGTTTTGAGCGGCTTACCTCCGAGAGCGTTGAAAAATTCCTGGACACCCCCGGTCTCAAGATCGCGCTTTTCGGTGATGATCCCAACAATCAGAAAGAAACGCTCGACATTCTCGTGATCGGTGCAGAGCTCAAAAAGGCGATTGAGGCGGCGCTCGCACCCGAAAACGGCGCTTGGATGAGCGATGTGAAGGAGGGCCGCGCCTTGGCTGCCCGCTGGGGAATGCGCAAACTCCCCGCCGTGGCGCTCTTTCGCGGCAGCGTCTATCTCGGTGCCTGTCAGGGACTGAAGGACTGGGATGAATACCTGCGTGAACTCGCAGAGATTGCGGCGCGTACGGAGGCTCCCAAGCGCACGATTTCCATTCTGCCCGCTGGCGGCCAAGCTGATCATCACTGCGGCTGATGAACGCTGAGCATCTTAATGAATTCAAGAGGAGAGACCCATGCAGACCTTTACCGTTGAAGAAGCCGCACGGCGCTGGCTTTCGGCACCCAAACTTGATCCGGAAACCGAACGCGCGGCGGCGGAGGCAACGATTGCTTTTCTGACCGATGTGCGCTCGAAAATTGAAGCGCATTTGGAAGACATCAAAGCTGGCCGTGCGCCTGCTGACGGCAGCGGCTTGCAGGAAGTCTGGGATTTCTCACACTTCGATCCCAAACACATCGATTTTCTTCTGGCGACCTTGGGCGAGGGTGAAGTTCGCATCAAGCTCTTCGGCGGTGAGGCCAAAGCGGGCGACACGAGCGTCCCTGGACTCTGGCGCGTGCAGAGCGGCCGCTCAGGGCAGGAGAATTTCTTTGTTTTGGCACGGCTGCCGCGTACGGTTCAGGTGGTCGGCACTCGGGGTCTTGATAAGATCCCGCAGCTCGTTAATCCGAGTGCAGATGTCTTTGCTGCGCCGGCTATTCTGCAGGAACTGCAGTACCGGCTGGATGCTTTTGATGCCGATGCCGGCGTGCCGGATATGCCGACCGATCCTTGCTTTATGCTTGAATTGAAGCGTCAGCCGTTATCGCCCGGCGACATGACTGCGCTCCTTTCCACGTTGGGTCAGGGGGATATTGATGTGGAGCTTCAGGGCATTACTCGTTCTCATATTCAGAACACCAAAGTGCGTAATCTCTGGAGAACTCGGATCATCAACAATGCCGGGAAGACGCTCCTCGACGCTTACGTCATCGCCAAGGTGCCGCCTGAAATTCCTATTTCAGCAGAAGAATTCGCTGATGGCGCGGCTAAATGCACCGATTTGATTGAATGGGTGCGTCACGATTTGCAGCGCGGCACTTTGGGCGGCGGCGAAATCAAGGCCGAGGAGGTGCTTAATGTCTGAAGAAGGTACGGGCGCACCGCATTTTGCTACCGGCGCAGAGGTGGAGGCGCTGCTTGATAAATACGCAAGAGACCGCGTGGGTGCTCATACGCGCATGCAGTGCAAGGTCTGCTGGTATGTCTACAACCCGGACGAAGGGTGTCCCGAAGAGGCAATAGACCCCGGTACGCCTTTTTTAGATCTGCCTGATGATTTCGTCTGCCCAGACTGCGGGCATCCAAAAACAGCGTTTTTGCCGCTCGACGATGATCAGACAGATCCTTCTGATCCCAGCGGCCCGGCTCAAGGCTGGAGCGACCGTTGGGAGCATGGCTAAATTTTCGAGCTCGCTTTTGGCTCAGCGCATCGTGAAGCCGTCCTTCGGGGGCGGCAGGCAGAGCAGGCCTACACCCGCAATGATGAAGAGGATCGGATGCACGATTCCTCCGGCAAAAGCGAGCGTGTAGGCAAAGCGCTCTTGATAGAAGATATCAAGACGCCAGATGGCGAGACCCCGCTCAAAGATTTCGCCTGAAAAGACAAAAATATCTGCGTAGACGAGCCCTATCGTCAAAAGGAGCGTGACGGCGAGAACGGCAGAGAAAACCCGCCGAACATTGTCGTTGGGATTAAAGATGCGCCCTGAAACCGCAAAACCGATCAGAAGCAGCAGTGCCAGTCCGGCCGGAATGCCGGCGTAGACGAGATCCATCCCGGTGACGCGGGCTGAAAGCCGCCAAAGGCTGGCAGCCCACAGAAAGACGGTAAGGACAACTAAAGAGAAGGTGACGGCGCGACGCATGAGAAGTTTCCAACGAAGGATTACTGTAATTCTAGCTATGAACAGTTGCTTCTGGGTATGCTGTTAATGCATTGAAAATTAAGAAATTATCCTTTTCTCGAATTCTGGTATGGGTACCTGAGAATATTCCTGACAGCATCCGTCAAAACGAAGCGTAAATATCAAGAGTAATTGAAGGATCCAATCAATCTAATCTCCAGCCAAGAAAAAGCGTTTTGAATCGCTGCAGTGCAGTCAGACAAAATGCAGGGGAGTCGGCCGCTTGCTCCACCGCAGAACTTCGTTCTATTTAAAGGCAGCAGTGCACTTGTTCCTTGACTGTGCCGATGCGCTGCAGTGCCTCGCTGCTCACACCGAAATGCCTGACTGTGCCGTCTCATGTCAGTACTTAGGCAGCTTTTCTGGTGACAACTGTCCCGATTCCGATTTTTGCGAAGCACTTTTATATTGCGCTTGATATCAGTAGCGGAAATTTCAAAATTTCATTGGATTCGCTGCCAGTCCACAGCTCTAGTTTATCTTTTTGATAAACAATTAAAGTATTTGAGGCTATGGCAGGCAGACAGCCCAGCCAACTCTTCTTTGACGAAAATCTCCGAGCCTGCTGCAGGCGATTCGCAGCCTCCTGCGCTCATCAACGAAAAACGGTCAATGGCTGGCGCGGCGGGTGAAAACGGCAGTCATTAAGTCTGGCAGGGGGTGCCGGATGATTTTATGTCCTGCTGCTCTAGCACAAAATAAAACGCGGGTTGAGTGTTGGCCGGCTCGTCAATGGGGGAAGTTGACGGTCCGTCCGGCTACTCAACCCGACTTTCTGGAAATGCAGAGCTTCACGCGGTCTGAATGGAGACCGCGGAAGTCTGCGAGAGGGTTAGAAAGAAAAGCGGACGCCCGCATTAATCTGTCGGCTGCTCTCGAAATAGCCGCCGAAGATGTATTTGGCATTGAGCCAAAGATCGGTATTGCTGCTCAAAGACAAGTTGGCGCCAATACCGGCGTCATACCAAGTTTCTTTGTCGGCGTATGAGTAGTCGACAGACGTGGAATGGCCTCTAGCAGCGAAGACGTGATCCCCCTTGAACTCGCGGAGCACGTCGCCGTAGATATACGCCGTGCTGATGCGTTCAGCAGAACCAAACGAGAAGTTGCTGCCGGCACGGAAACCAACTCGGCCGATGATGCTGTTGGTATCAGCAATTTGAGCCTTGATGCCGCTCTCCGTTTCAAACCGAGTGCCTTCAATGCGGATGACTTGAAGCTGTGTCTGCGGTTCAATAAAGAGAAAGTCATTCAACTCAAATTTCCAGCCCAGCTCAGCACTCACGCCGTAGAACGTCTGCCAAAGCGATCCGCCGATTTTCTGGCCGGAATCGTTTCGGAGGTTGTAGTCACTGCCGAGACGACCAATCTTCGCATTGAAGTCAGCATAGCTGCCGCTCTCGCCTAAGACCGTGTAATAGAGGTTCAGTCCATAGCGATCGCTGCTGCCGCTGCCGGAAACGCCGAAGAGATCTGTATCCGCACGCGTATAGTCAAAGGCCAAGCTGACAATTTTGTGACTGTCTGCCGTGGATACTTCCTTGTTGTAGCCGACCTGAATCATGTTTTTATCCATGTCAAACGCGTGCTTACGACCGATATCTGAATAGCGATACCGAGCCCAAAGGCCATTGGTGCCGCGTTCCTCATGGCGAGCTTCACCTTGACGCTCATGAAAGCGATCCAGATCAGAGGCCAGTGAGAAGGAGGCCAGCACCGCATTATTCAAGAAGTCGACGTTTTCGTTAGCACTGCCGATGGACTTAGTCAGGAACCAATAGGTAGGCTGATCAGCTCCATCTTGTTCACTTTGCGTGTGAAGACCGAAGCGATAGAGTTCATCGGCACGATTGACTTCACCTTCGACATTGGTAGAGAAGGTTGTGCTCCCCGATCCCACGCTTGCAAAGTAGAGCTTGTCGCCGTTTTTCATTTCATCCAGATGAGCTTTGCCCATGTCGAATTCAACGATTTGGTGTGAGCCGTCTTCTGCTGTGCCGATGGTGATGAAGTCACTCTTCTCGGTGTATTGCCGTTCGCCGTTGTTGGACTGCCAATCCAGATCGATTTTGAAGATGCCGCCAGGCCCCGTGAGATTGCTAATTTCAACTCGGGAATATCTTTGGTTGGGATCCCGATAATTCGCCAATACGTAATCCGTACCTTTAATCACTGTATTTCGATAGGTTTCCCAAACCTCGGCATCCGCAAAAAGAACTACGCCTTTGTCAAGCTTCAGATTGTGTATTTTTCCGCCATCGTTTAGGAAGGACTTTCCTGCGTTAAAGATCCAAGTAGCACCATCAGACAATGAGAGATTAACTGTAGTTCGTTTCCCGTCTTCCCCAATAGTGCTGCCATACCAAAAAGAGTCAGAACCGGACAGGGCGGCATTGACTGTATGACGAGCATTTTGGTTCAGCAGAGATCCGAGACTATGAAAGACATCTATAGATCCAATCAATTGAACAACAGTACCCGATATATTTATGGTGTTTGTGTGTCCTGTTCTATCTCCCATAAAGGGATCTTTAGCAGATATTACCGTGCTGTCATTGCCGCCTTCCTTTCCAGCGATGGCGGCAATATAAATCGAATCGACGTCAGTGAAATTAACGGTCGATCCGCCCTTAGCATAGATGCCGCCGTTGTTGTCGATTCGTTCGTTCTGAGCGGTATTGATGATGCTGACGAACTTGCCTTTGCCCTTAACATTAAGGGATCGATTGTTTAGAACAAGTGCTTCCGTAGTCTCAGTGTAATAGCCGGGATCAACACCTGTTACTCGGATATCGATACCGTCATATTCATCTTTGGCTGCCCATGTTTTGGCATCCCCATGAATATTCGTTGTGCCACTGTATTTGAGAATATTTTCTGCAGCAGCTTCTGTTGAGCAAAGCGGAAGTGCGCAAAATACTGTAGCCGCCAAAAGACAGTAAACCTTATTCACGTGTGAATACTGAGGTGGCAGGACTTTATGGAGGTAGTTCGTCATCACGCAAGCAACCAAGATTGGATTGTTTATAAATGTATCTTTTATTGCGATAATTGCTTTTTTCAATAGCTTGATTTCGCAATTGAAGATGATTTTGGAAAAAATCGAATCCAATCCTATAGTGAGATGCGTATCTTTGATGTTTGTGAATAAATATTGAAGGGAAGCACGATGCATTGCTTAAAATGCATACCAGTAAGTTTTCAGAATATAAAAAATTGATTACTGTTTAGCCAGAGGCATTTCCAGCTCATTCGTGCTAAATTTAGTTTACAAACAAGACTTTCATTGCCGATGACGTGGTTTGCTCGTATTTCATATCATATTTTGTTGACAGATGAAAACAAACATGTTTAGACGTGTTTTCGTTTTTTATACACCTATCGATTTAGAGAGTTTTCCCTAAGTTGTGTGGCTCCAACTAAATGGTTTGACGGCAGCGGCATTTTTTTGCCGTTTATCCCTTAGATTTGGTTTGGTTTATTCTAAAACCATATATAGCGTCTATATGTTAGATATTATTTTTCAATCTATTAGTGTGATTGTTAATCTCTAATAGCGCATTCAATTTTTTGTTTATCAAATGAAAGCGAAAATTAAAAGACCGGCAACGATTGGTCTTGTAAGCTGTATGCAACAGCGCCGTACTGGTATGGATACACGCAGAATGCATTTAGCCGGACCACCCGCAGAAAAACGTGGTGATCCGGCTAGGCAACCCGATTTATCGGCAAGAGTGATCGTCCCGCAGGCCGTGTTGTGGCCGCAGGCCTCAGTGCTATGGGTTAGAAGGCGAAATGAATCGCGGCATCAATTTGTCGGCTGCTCTCAAAAACGCCTCCGAAAATGTATTTGGCGTTGAGGCGGAAGTTGATATTGGAACTCAAGGCCACATTGGTGCCAATACCTGCGTCATACCAAGTCTCTTTGCCGGAATAGCTGAAGTCGCCCGCTGTCGAATGGCCTGCGGCAGAGAAGGCATAATCGCCCTTGAACTCGCGGAGTGCGTCAGCGAAGGCATACGCCGTGCTTTTTTGTTCTGCAGAGCCCAGCGTGAAGGTGCTGCCGGCACGAAGACCGATTCGGCCAATGATGCTGTTGGTGTCTGCAATTTGAGCTTTGATGCCGCCGTCCGTTTCGAACTGGTCGCCTTCAATGCGGATGATTTGGAGCTGAGTCTGCGGTTCGATGAAGAAGGTGTCATTCAAGGCGTACCGCCAGCCGAATTCAGCGCTCACGCCGTAGAACGTCTGCCAGAACGAACTGCCGATTTTTTGCCCCGCCTGATTGTGGAGGTCATAATCGCTGCCGAGACGACCGATTTTCGCGGTGAAGTCGGCATAGCCGCCGCAGTCGGCCAGAACAGAATAGTAGAGGTTCAAGGCGTAGCGATCATTGCTGCCGCTGCCGGAAATACCGGTGAGATCGGTATCGGCATGGGTGTAGTCAAACGCAATGCCCACGATTTTGCGGCTGTCGGCTGTGGATACTTCCTTGTCATAGCCCACTTGGATCATATTTTTGTCCATGTCAAAAGTGTTGTCGCGGCCAATGTCGGAGTAGCGATAGCGAGCCCAAAGACCGCCGGTGCCAACCTCTTCATAACGAGCTTCATCCCGGCGTTCGTGGAAGCGATCCAGATCCGACGCCAGTGAATAGGATGCCAGTGCAGCGTTTCTCAAGAGGGCGACATTTTCGTTGGTGCCTCCCTGAGATTTCATCAGGAACCAGTACGTGAGAGTGTCAGTATTTTCGTTTTGAGTGCTGTATTTAAAGCTGTAGATTTCGTCAGCACTGCTGACTTCACCATCAGCGTTGGTAGAGAAGGTCGTATCTCCGGATCCAACACTCGCAAAATACAGTTTGTCGCCATCCTTCATTTCATCCAAATGGGCTTTGCTGATGTCGAACCATACCGTTTGGTTCGAATTATCTTCAGCTTTGCCAATCTTGATGAAGTCACTTGTATCGGTGTATTGCTTTGCGCCTTGATTGGTTTGCCAATCCAGGTCGATTTTGAAAATGCCGCCTGGACCAGCTAGATTGCCGATGTCTACTTCAGAGTATTTTCCATTTTCCTTGCGATAATCTGCTAATTTATAGTCGACATTATTGTTAGTTATAACTGTATTGTTATATCGTTCCCAAATTAGATCGTCTGACAATAATACAATGCCTTGATCTAAAGTTAGGTGACTTAATTTTTTCCCGCCACTATACGATGCTATGGATAAATCTGGATTGATTATCCATGTCGCTCCGTTGGTAAGGGAAATTTCCACTATATTTGTTTCACTTTCTCCAATGGCGCTGCCGTACCAGAAAGATTCTTTTCCTGATAAGTCAACTTTAATGGTGGCATTTTCCCCATTTTTTATATCTATTGACCCAATGAGCTGAACTTTCTTTCCAGAAATTTCTATATTGGAATTTGTCCCGGCTGCGGTCAAGGCAGTGCTGTGGTTGAAAAGTTGTCTTCCGCCAATGGATGCAATATATACACTATCTGCTTCCGTAAATTTTATGCTGCCCCCATTTTTTGCATATGCCCCGCCATTGTTGTCAACTATTTGTCCGGGTTTATCTCCAGGGACAGTATTAATTATTTCTACAGTTTTGCCTTCACCTTGTACAGCAAGTATCTTTTCGACGGTTAAGCACTCTGTTGTGCCTCTATACGAGGAGGTATAGTTGGAGGAGACATCATTCAAATGAATGTGTATATTGTCATACTCACTTTTAAATGAGCCATTCGTATTCAAGTATTTTTTATCAAATTGAGGGTCGCCGTGTACATTTGTGACGCCCTCATAATAAAGGTCATTTACTTCATTTGCGATGCAGGGATGAATTGTGATGGCGGCTATCGCTGTTAATGCCCATATTTTGCGAATTTTGATGGGGAGGGGGGGGTAAATTTTTATACTTGAAGATCATAATTGCGAACGGAATATTTAATGATTGACAAGTTTGCGAATCTATCTTGTGGCTAA
>ENA-OPBN01001384-OPBN01001384.1-human-gut-metagenome-genome-assembly--contig:-NODE-1384-length-11232-cov-2.626733_pt1 | contig 11232 bp, 10 predicted proteins | sample MGYA00241068_ERZ501452 | MGnify/ENA primary metagenome ERZ501452 (study PRJEB25962, sample SAMEA2042507) | human gut metagenome | biome: human gut; feature: human-associated habitat; material: faeces... | reverse complement strand
TGTTTATTAATCTTATTTTGAAAAAAGTTCTCATAAAAAAACTAGAAAATTATTATGTAAATAACTTCTAGTTTTATAATCCGTAAAGGAACCTCTATTGTTCAAAGGGATATACAGCTTTGCTACTAAAAAAGCGGTAGTCAAAAACATTACTCAAATAATAAGATTCATTGTATTATTATATAGTACTAAATTAAATGTCTTTTTTATCCATCCGGCGATAAGATAAAACATACAGTCCACTAGCTAAGGCCAGATAAACTGCTGTAATCAAACCACTATTTAGTGACTGATTCAATGTATAAACAGCATGATTTCCTAAATCAAAATCAGTTACACCATATGAGTAAAGATTTGTGAACATTCCAAACATGCTTAGATCACCTAACATTGTATTAAAATCTCCAACCAGCATTAAAAATTGATTAAAGATCAATGAAAGATGATAATTAATATCAAATAAATATAAATGATAGGTATCATATTTTCCAGTATTCGTAAGGAAAATTCGGGCAAAAGGGATAATTCCAAAAATTAGTGCAGCTAATGCTACTAGAATTAAAATAGCAGGTACTTTCTTTTTAAAACATGATGATAGAAAAGTCGCTAATCCCCCAAGAATAAAAATTAAAATTATTCCATAACTAATGAAGGCAAGAGTAGCTGCTAATACCATCCGTAATATATCTTTTTCAACACCACTTAAAATAATAAAGACCATTAAGAATGTCGCAAAAGAAATAACCAAATAAACAAAACTGCCCACTAGCATACCACCTACTTTACCGATTACTAACTCTAAACGTGATATTTTTTTTGATAATAATAATCTCATTGTCCCCTCGTGAATTTCACTTGCGAAAAGTCCCGAACCACTATTCGAACAAATAATCCAGATCAACATTCCTACTAATAAAACGAAAGCTAAAACTGCATAAAACATTAAAATATCTTGTGATAAAGAAAGATAAGTTGGCTTTTGACTCATTAAACCAAGATATTGATTTGATAGTATAAAACCAAAAAAGCCACTAATAATCACACACGCAACAACCGGAATAAGCTTAAACATTTTAATAAATGTCTTACTGAATAGTACTTTCATGATCATTTTCCTCCACTAACTGCTGATATAGTCCTTCTAGAGAAATCGTATCCTCTTTTAATAAATCTAATTCATAATCATTTTCATAAATAAACTTAACAATTTCTTTTTTACATTTTTGTTTATCATCTATACTTACTCTTAAAACTCCATTATTGAGCGTATAAAAATACCCTTTAGTTTCTAAATATGTTTGTAAATGCTCATTATGATTACAGCTTACAAGTAATTTTTCTTGATTAAATTCATTTTGAACTACATCAATAGGTTGATTTAAAACTACATGACCTTTATTGATCATAATAACATGATCAATGATCATTTCTAATTCCGTTAAAACATGTGAACTAATTAAAACCGTCATCTTCCGCTGCTTTACTAAACGTTTTAAAGTTTGAATAATTTCATAACGACTAGTTGGATCTAAATTAGCGGTTGGTTCATCCAGTAATAAAATCTCTGGCTTATGCATCATTGCTTGAATCAATCCAACTTTCTTTTTCATCCCTGTTGAAAATTTAGCAACACGTTTCAACTGATGTTCAACTAAATCAAATTCTTCTAATAATTCCTTAGTTCGTTTTAAAGCTTCATCATAGCTAAGATCAGACAACATCCCCATATAGACTAAATATTCTAAACAGCTCATATCACTATAAAAATTAGGAAATTCTGGAGAATATCCCATTATTGCCTTTGCTTCATTAGAACCTAACGGATACCCTTTGATCAAACCACTCCCTTTGGTCGGAAAAATCAAGCCCATCAGCAATGACATAGTTGTTGACTTTCCTGCTCCATTCGGCCCAATCATACCGTAAATTTTTCCTCCCTCTAAACTAAAAGACAAATCATCAATTGCTTTATAATTACCAAAAACTTTATCCATATGTTCAATCACAATTAATTTATCCATGTTTAACACCTGCCTTTTTCATTAATCGATATTTTGGGTAGAAGACTAAACCAAAGCCGCCAGCAACAATTCCTATTACCAGTAACATAATCAAATAACGACTAATAGTGCTTTTTTCCACTGTAATTACAGTAGCATAATGAGTAACCTTTCCTTGACCATCATTATATGAAAAGATTAAATCATGCTCTCCTGCTAATAATTTAACATTAAAGTTTTTAGCTGTTGTCTTTTCAATCAAATTTCCTTGATCATAAACATACATCAAACCATTCTTTTCTGTTTTATAACTTATTTTTAAATTCCCATCATTTACATCTTTTTCATTAAAATCAACTAATTCAAAATCTCGTTGATCAGTAAAACTATATAACTGCCCTACATTATCTTCAAGCTGCAATAGCTGATTATTTAAAGTTCGAGCACTCGTGACTGCCATTTTTAATCCCGCTACTAAACTATCATTTCTATAATCATATATTTGTGATAATGTACCATCATTATAGATTAATTTTGATTGTCCGATCACTGTAGTAATTTGACTCGAATCATAGTTTCCTTTACCAAGGATCTTACTTTTTAACTCCTCATAATTACTTCCATTTAAAATCTTTAGAATATTCTTTGTACCATAGTCAGAATTATCATAATCCCTAACTAAATACGCTAACTCTTGAATCCCGTCATCATTAAGATCATTGATTTTAACTACACTATTTCCATTTTCAATTAAATTAAAACTAACTATATTTTCCAAAGGAACCGGATCACCCATAGAATTATCCCAATCATTATGATAATCAGTAATTAAGTATTCAAATAACTTTTCACCAGTTGCTCCACTAAGAACAGTCCTCATTTCATCATAAATACCATAAACAAGATCATCAACTCCATCATTGTCATAATCAATTCCTGTCACACTAAAACTATCTTCTTCATTTTCATAGATAACACCATCTTTTAATAATGAATATCGTACCGATAAGTCTTTCCCTTTAATGACTTGGAAACATTGACAGCCTTTATCATTATAAGCATTGATTACAAAATCTTTGATTCCATCATGATCAAGATCGCCTAGCACTTTAACATGAATATTGTTTTGCAATTTTTTATCATAACTTTTAGCAATATTAGTTTTTTGATAAGTTATATCATAACCATTCTTTAACGAATAATATAATCGCATTTCACTTTCACCAATATTGACTAGATCACTTATTCCATCATTATTCACATCACCTACGTCAATAATCGTAGTAGCACCTTCAAATGATTTATTATAAACACTTCTAAATGTTAACGATGCCCCATCAAGAATATTCTCATCAACAATAATTTCTGATTTGCCATCATTATTCATATCTGTAAAATATCTAATTGTTTCACCAATTAAATAATGTTCATAATACTTATTATTTTCATCATAGCCTTTTTCTAATAATACCTTTTTATCTGCCAGCGTATTTCCGTCATTTAAATTCATAATTACGATATGACTAGCAATTACCTCACCATTAGCGTTTAGTTCACTGACTAAACTTAAAAGATGATTATGTTTTTCATCATAATTAATCGCTTCAAAACCATTATTATGATAACCATCTGGAATGTTAAACGTAACTAAATTATCATCACGGCCACCTAAACCCATTTTTTTAATTTGCGTTATTTTACCATTATTCAAAACAGACACGATTGTACCATCACTAAGATCAACAACTTTATTAACAACTTTAACACTACCTAAGTACTCTATTGTTTTCAAATCTTGATCAACAAGCAGTGACACACCCCCGTCAACTTGTAATAAATAATGTTCTCCTTGATTAGCAAAATGAATTTTCACATTTATACCATTAAGATTCAAATTAGTTTGTTTTAATACTGTACCATCATTTAATGAATAAGCGACAAGTCTTAACTTTCCAGTACTAGCATACGTTGGAACAACCAAAGCAGGCTGATTATCAAAAATACCTTTAACCGCTCTACTATAATCTAAATTATATTGCTCAACAGGAATATCCAGTTTAACCTCCATTTTTTCAAGATCAATAAGTATTAAATGAGGTATTTCTTTTTCACTATCTCCTTCATTTAATTCAATTTGTGGACTCCCCAAGTAAGCACTTATCAACATTAAATTATTATCTAATAAATCCATTCGATAACTCATAAAACTAATATTATGGATTCCTGTAGGAACTAGTTGACCGCTCCATTTATTATTGTTTTTTAATAAATTTCCTAATTTCTCATCAATACCCTCTTCTAAATTTACTGTTTTAATAATTTTCCCATTCATTTGATCAATTTGATATAATTTGGCATCTTCTGTAGTTACATACAATTTATCTTTAATATACACAATATCCCAAATATTTAAATTGACTTTCCCCAAAGTATCATATCGTGGATCTTTAATTTCTTTAGGTGTTGTTAATGCAACTGTATAATTTAATTTTCCATTAGTTTTATTAAGACTTCCCAATTCTCCTAATTGTGTCGTAAAAATAACCTGATTATTAACTAATGCCATTTTCCAAATATTATCTTTCGCTTCATAATCAAATACAACCTGATAATCTTTTGTACTAATTCCTACTAAATGATAATTATAAATTAAATAGACAATATTATCATTAAATAGAATTTGTCTAATTGTGGCATTCTTATTCACTGCCTCATTATTATCATTAATCGTGTTATAAGAATATTTTGTAGCATATAATACTTTTGAAGTTTTTGAACTAACGATTTTAAAATCATCATAATCATCTTCACTATCAATATAAACAGCAACATCTTTAAGACCATCATTATCAACATCATCAATTATTTCAAATTCTTTAACCGGCTTACCAACTTTGATTTTAAAATCATCGTTACCAATAAAAACTAACTCTGATTGATTAGATACCATCAATCCGCTTAGTCCTTCGCCTAAATCAACATTTTTCCCATTACAGCCACCTTCAATTTCATTACCTTCACCATAACTAACTAAGCTATTTATGCCGGTAATTGCCTGTAGTGGCATCAACGACATAGCCAAAATCAAAATCGTAGCGATTAAAAAAGTAAGCATTTTCTTCATTCTAAGCATCTCCTTTTAATATCATGTTTCATAACAAAACTGTATCATTCCCTATAGTACAGTTTCATTATATCATCGCATTAACTGTATCACAATAGATAGTACACCTTTTTAGAAAAACTTTAGAAATACTTAATGACTATAAATCGTCAATATTTCCTAGGAAATACTAGTAAAATTATGATATTGCTAGGAAATGACAAATATAAATGATAGAATGAAAATAGATAATAAGTCGATTTTAACAAGGTTTTTTGGATTAAAGAGAATATAAAAAGGAGGACAGACCCATGAACCCGTTAACAGCAGAAATCGCCACCGCCCAAAATAGTGATAATAAACTAATTTTAATTATCGGTGGTCCTGGGAGTGGTAAATCAAAACTTATTCATGACTATAGCAATGAAACCGGTATTCCAATTCTAAATCTTGATCAGATCTTTAAAGATGATTGTAGTGAAATCATCACTGTAATGAATGACTTTATTGATAACTACGATAAAGAAGTTCTTTTGTTGGATAATAAAAGAGTCCTTTATGCTAAGGACTCAAATATCGATATGTTAACATTTTTAAAAGAATTAGCTAAAAAAATAATTGTTGTAGCAACATGGAATGGTACTATTGCTGATAATAAACTAATTCATATTCGTTCTAAACTACCAGCTAATCTTGAATATTCTTTAAAAAATGAACAAATTAAATTTATTAAATGTTAAAAATAGAAGCATAGCTTCTATTTTTTCATTTCTTTAATAACTTTCTGACGTGTAAATTCTTCTCTTTCTTTTTCTTCCAACGCTTCTGAAATAACCTTAATAGTTGATTCGAAGCGCGGAATCGAAATATTTCTTAAAGCGTTAGCACGTTTTTGGGTTTTACGAATCGTATTAGCTAAACGATAAACACTATTTTCTACCTCTGCTAATAAAACTGTTAATTGTTTTACGTTGTAAAAACAATTATAAGCATAATCGACTTTTGAATTTGAACGTTCAATATCATAAGTCATCTTTAAGGGTTGTTTATCATAAGCAATCTTAGGAATCTCAACCCCCATAACACTTCGATAAGCAATTGAAATCCCATAATCCTCAGGTGTACTATTAACAATATCTGTAATTAACCCCATTGAAATATTAGCCTCTTGAAGTGCATCATATGCTTCTTGATATGAAGAAGTAATTTGATCACGAATAAGTTTTACATCATCTAATAAAGTCATCATTTCTTTGATTAAAACGTTACGTTTTTGATCCATTAGATTATATCCAAGGTTCGCTAATTGCAATGATTTTTTCATTGCAATTAGATTACCTTTAGTTGGAACTACTTTCAAGGCCATGATTATTCACCTTCTTCTTGTAATTCTTTAATAATCTTCTTTTCTTTAATGTTAAAGCGTTCAACCGCTTTTTCATGATTATAGTATTGATCTAACAGAGCATTATCTAAACGGTCTAAGGCCTCACGAGGAAGAACTGAAACTAGATCCCATCCTAAATCTAATGTTTCTTCAATACTACGGTTAGTATCAAAACCTTGGTTAATAAAGTATTCTTCAAATAAACGACCAAAGCTAATGTATTTTTTATCCATATCTGATAATTCATCTTCACCAATAACTGATGTCAATGAACGAACATCTTGAACATGGGCATAGCATGCAAATAATTGGTTTGCAATATCTTGATGATCTGCACGAGTAAACCCTTCACCGATTCCATCTTTCATTAAACGACTTAATGAAGGTAATACTCCTACTGGAGGATAAACTCCAGCTGAGTTTAAATCAACATCTAAAGTGATTTGCCCTTCAGTAATATATCCTGTTAAGTCAGGTACTGGATGAGTAATATCATTATTAGGCATTGTTAGAATTGGAATTTGGGTTACTGAACCTTCAGCATCTTTGATGATTCCTGCTCTTTCATATAATGAAGCCAAGTCAGAATATAGATATCCAGGATATCCTTTACGACCAGGAATTTCACCCTTACTTGAAGAAAATTCACGTAAAGCTTCACAATAAGAAGTAACATCGGTATAAATTACTAAAACATGCATATTTTGTTTAAATGCTAAGTATTCAGCAGCCGTTAAAGCACAACGTGGCGTTAAAATACGTTCAATAATTGGATCATTTGAAAGATTTAAGAACATGACTACTCTTTCCATAACCCCAGCTTCTTTAAAACTACGTTTAAAGTATTCAGCTACGTCATTAGTTACCCCCATAGCTGCAAAAACAACAGCAAATCCTTTACCCGCCTCATCAGCAATTTTCGCTTGTTTTACAATTTGAACTGCTAAACGGTCATGTGGTAAACCAGATACTGAGAAAATTGGTAGCTTCTGTCCACGAATCAATGTCGTTAAACAGTCAATTGAAGAAATTCCAGTATTAATATAGTTACGTGGATATACCCGTGATACAGGGTTTAATGGCAATCCATTGATATCCATTTCAGCTTCAGCATATACTTCACCTAAACCATCAATTGGGCGACCAGCACCAGAGAAAATTCTTCCAAGAATTTCTTTAGAAACTGGTAATTCCATCGGTTTACCTAATAGCCTTGTTTTTGTATTTTCAAGTGACAAGCCATTTGTTCCCTCAAATACTTGAACAACAACTTTTTCACCTTCGATTTGAACAATTCGACCAGCTCGAGTTGTTCCATCTTTTAGTTGAATATCAACCATTTCATCGTATGAAGCACCCTTAACGTGGTCTAAAACGACTAATGGCCCATTTATTTCATTTAAGCCTACATATTGTAATGACATAATCATTTTCCTCCTACGCTACAGATTTGATTGCTTCATCAATATCATGATAATAAGTATCTAATTTTGCAATATTATCATTTGGAATATCATATTTCATTTTAATAACTTGATCAAAGATTCCAGTATCTACGATACGTCTTACGACTTTACCTTGATTTACCGCTTCTTTACAACGTTTATTTAAATATAAAATTACTTCCATCATTTTTAATTGTTTTTCCATTGGTACATAAGTGTCATCTTTATGGAACGCATTTTGTTGCAAATATCCAACTCGAACTACCTTTGCAACCTCAATAATTAATTTTTGATCTTCTGGCAATACATCAGGACCCATTAATTGAACAATTTCGTTCAATTTTGCTTCTTCTGCTAAGATATAAGCAATTTCTTGACGATCACTTACAAATTTAGGCCCAACATTTTTACTATACCACTTTTCAAGATCATAGACATAATCACTATAACTTTGTGTCCAGTTAATTGCAAAATAGTGACGAGCATAAGCTAGAGCTTTGTCTAATGCCCAGAAACAACGTACGAAACGTTTAGTATTTTGAGTAACTGGTTCTGAGAAGTCTGCCCCTTGAGGTGAGACTGCTCCGATAATTGATACTGAACCTTCTTGTCCATTTAATGTTTCCATATATCCAGCCCGTTCATAGAATTGTGATAAACGAGATGGTAAATAAGCTGGGAACCCTTCTTCAGCAGGCATTTCTTCTAGACGACCAGAAATTTCACGAAGTGCTTCAGCCCAACGAGATGTTGAATCAGCCATAATAGCAACATGATAACCCATATCACGATAATATTCTGCTAAAGTAACTCCAGTATAAATACTTGCTTCACGTGCCGCAACTGGCATGTTTGATGTATTGGCAATTAAAACCGTACGGTCAGTAAGTGGTTTACCACTCTTAGGGTCGATCAATTCACTAAATTCTTCAAGAACTTGAGTCATTTCGTTTCCACGTTCACCGCACCCAACATAAACGATAATGTCTGCATCGCACCATTTAGCAATTTGGTGTTGGGTCATTGTTTTACCTGTACCGAAACCACCTGGAATAGCAGCTGTTCCTCCTTTAGCAATCGGGAACAGCGTATCGATAACCCGTTGACCAGTTACTAGAGGTGTTCCAATTGGTAATCGTTTTGTGACTGGGCGTGATTGTTTAATTGGCCATTTTTGGCATAATGTACATTCAATGATCTTACCATGAGCATCTTCAATTTTCATGACCACATCATTGATTGTATATTGACCATCTTCAACCACTTCAACCACTTTACCACTAATCAATGGACTAACCATACATTTATGAACGATTAAATCAGTTTCAGGTGTTGTTGCATAAATAGTTCCACCTTTGACTTCATCGCCAACTTTAACAGTCATTGTAACATCCCACTTTTTAGCAATATCTAAAGAATCAACATTGCTTCCGGCTTGGATAAATGCTCCTGATTCTTTTTCAAGTGCTTTTAGTGGACGTTCAATCCCGTCAAAGATATTTCTTAAAATTCCTGGGCCTAACGTTGCACAGATTGGCGAACCAGTTGAAACAACTGGTTCACCTGGCTTAAGACCAGTAGTAGTTTCATATACTTGGATGGTAGTAAATTCTTTAGAAATTGAAATTACCTCACCCATTAATGAATCATTACCTACATATACCATTTCCAACATGGAAAAAGACACTGTATCTTTTACTTTTACAACGGGTCCGTTAATAGAATAAATTACATTATTGTTCATATATTAACCCCCTGTCTATTTAATCATTAATCCTGATGTTTTATAGAACCAATCCTTTTGGTTTTCTAAAGCAAAGTCTAATGATTCATCAACAACGACATTAGTAGCTTTATTTTTAACAATAAATCCACCAATCGTAATCTTATCACTTACTTCTACTTCTAAAGCTGTACCATAAGCTTTAATCAATTCATCTTTATATTTCATATCAGCTTCTCTAAGTTCAAGAGTTGAATCACTCATTGGATATAATTTCCCAATTTCTTCCATATGTTTAACTAGATACGCCTGATAATCTTTGCTATTTGCAAAAGCAACTAATTTATCTTTAGCTTCACTAAAGATATTAGCTACATATTCATCTCTTTTTTCAACTAACTTCTTAGTCTTTTCTTCTTGTGATGAAGAAGCTTCAACACTAGCATTTGAAGAAATTTCTACTAACTCTTTAGCAAGTAATGCTTCGGCATCTTTCTTAGCTTCAGCTTTAATTTGGTTGTATGCTTCTTCTTCAAGACGCTTTGCTTCATCTAAGATTTTTTCTTCTTCAAGATTTGCTAATCTTTCAATCTCTTCTTTCATATAAAGAAATACTTGTTCTTTCTTTTCCATAGCATTCCCCTTCTATAACTTCACACCAATTGCTTCTGAAACATATTTGTCAATCGTTTCACCAATTTTTGATTCACCATGACGGTCTGGTATTTCAACAAGCAATGGTTTTTGTTGTTTTAACTTGATTTCTGAGATAACATCAGGCGCAAGTTCAATTAAGTTAGTAGTGATCAAGATGATTCCGATCGAATCATCTTTTAATTTTGTTTCTAGTAATTCAAGAAACTCTCTTCTTTTATGAACTACTTGGCCTTCAATTCCTACTAATCTAAGTCCTACTTGGGTATCGACGTTATCACTTATACAATAAAATCGCATAATGATCACATTCTTTCAATTAGATTTTGTTGATAATTAAGATAGAAATTAATAACCCGTAAATAGCAACCCCTTCACCTAAGGCTACGAAAATTAATGATTTACCAAAGTTCTTTTCATTTTCAGAAAATGCTCCGATAGCCGCAGGAGCAGCAGCAGCAACAGCGATCCCAGCTCCTAAAGCTGATAAACCAGTAGCTAAAGCAGCAGCTACGAAACCTAAACCTTGAGCAATTGTTCCAGTAATTACAGCTGTTTCTTCAGCGTATACACCGTTAGTTACAGCAGCCAAATATAATGCTAAACATACTGCTCCAGCAAATCCAGCAACATGAGTTGCTAATCTAATTTTAGCGCTTTTTACGCTTACTTTTCCTGTGAATACTTTAATTAATGGTAATGATAATAAGATAACTACTAATGCTGGTAAAATAAATTCTAAAACTGTCATAATGACTTCCTCCTCGATTTTTAATCCTCTTTAATAGTTTTAAATGAAATTCCGTTTCCTTCGTAGTATCTACTAAACATTTCGTAGAACTCTAACCGTAAAACTTGAATTCCGACAATTAATCCTTCTAAGCACATTACAAAAATGTTACCAAAAATTATAACGGCTA
>ENA-OPBN01001379-OPBN01001379.1-human-gut-metagenome-genome-assembly--contig:-NODE-1379-length-11246-cov-2.740327_pt1 | contig 11246 bp, 9 predicted proteins | sample MGYA00241068_ERZ501452 | MGnify/ENA primary metagenome ERZ501452 (study PRJEB25962, sample SAMEA2042507) | human gut metagenome | biome: human gut; feature: human-associated habitat; material: faeces... | reverse complement strand
GCTTATTTGTGCGAGCACAAACGCAATTTATACTTTTGACACTTACATCATATTAATTAATCTCTGTAACCGTTCGGATTCATGCTCTGCCATTTCCAGGAATCAGCACACATCTCTTCAATTCCCTTTTCAGCCACCCAACCAAGCTCTTCTTTTGCCTTGGTGCAGTCAGAATAGCAGGTTGCAATATCTCCATCCCTGCGTGGCTGGATCTCATACTTTAATGTTTTTTTGCAGGCCTTTTCGTACGCATGAAGAACATCTAATACACTGTATCCAACTCCGGTTCCCAGATTATAGATGCTGACGCCTTCTTTTGCTTCCAGTTTCTTCATAGCCTTTACATGGCCTTTTGCCAGATCTACTACATGGATATAATCTCTGACGCCGGTTCCATCCGGGGTATCATAATCATCACCAAATACATTTAAATGATCCAGCTTGCCGATGGCAACCTGTGCAATATACGGTACAAGATTGTTAGGGATACCCTTAGGATCTTCGCCAATCAAGCCACTTTCATGAGCACCTATTGGATTAAAATAGCGAAGGAGCATTACATTCCACTCCGGATCTGCAGTATGCAGGTCTGTAAGGATCTGCTCTAACATTCCTTTGGTGCGTCCGTAAGGATTGGTGATCTCACCTTTCGGGCACTTTTCTGTGATCGGAATCTGAGCCGGATCACCATAAACAGTTGCAGAAGAACTGAATACAATATTCTTTACACCATGATTTCTCATCTCATCACAAAGGATCAACGTTCCGGTAATGTTATTGTTATAATATTCAAGGGGTTTGTGAACAGACTCTCCTACTGCCTTTAAGCCTGCAAAATGGATCACAGCTTCAATATCCTCATTATCAAAGATTTCTTTTACCTTTGGCTGGTCAAGCAGGTCCACCTCATAAAATTTCAGTTTCTTTCCTGTGATCTGCTCTACTCTGTCTAATGCTTTTTTGCTGGAGTTATAAAGGTTATCTGCTACTACCACGTCATAACCTGCATTTAACAGTTCCACACATGTATGACTTCCGATATATCCGGCTCCTCCGGTCACTAAAATAGCCACTGCGTTATCCTCCTTGTTTCTCACATCTTTCTTCCCAGAAAGTCCTTTCGACTTCTATCATTATTAGTATAGCGTTAAATCCCATTAATAACAATGCATATTTTTTCTGTCTTTCTATGATTTTCTTTCCAGGATCTTCTTTCTGCCGTATTTTTTCTGCTTTCTTATTTTTATCCCTTACTTTTACAGAACCTGATGTTTTTCAAATACATCCCGCATTTTCCCAATAGCCTTTTTCTCGATCCTGCTTACATAAGAACGTGAAATGCCTAAAACTCCGGCAACTTCCCGCTGGGTATGCTCCTTTTCCCTAAACAGGCCATAGCGCATGGTGATCACCTGCTTCTCGCTTTCTGTCAGGCATGTGTCAAATGCTTCATACAGTTCTCTGATATCCTGATCTAATATAAGCTGGTCAATGGTCCTTGGATTTTCCATTTCGATCACATCCACAAGATTCACTGCTTCTCCGTCTTTATCCGTACCAATAGGTTCAAATAAAGACACTTCCCTGGCCCGTTTTTTACCTGCCCTAAGAAGCATGAGTATCTCATTTTCCACGCACCTGGCTGCATAGGTAGCCAGTCTGGATCCTTTATCTGTATCAAAGGTGTTCACTGCCTTGATCAGTCCAATGGTCCCCACAGAAAGCAGGTCTTCTGTATCGTATTCCTGACATTGATATTTTTTTACTACATGAGCCACCAAGCGCATGTTATGTTCGATCAGCATATTTCTGGCGGTCTGGTCGCCTTCTTTGCAGCGTTTCAGGTACAGCTTTTCTTCTCCGTGAGATAGTGGTTTCGGAAAAGTCTTCAAAAAAAGCCACCCCGCATATTCTTACTTACATACTATGCGAAGGCGGCTTGCCCGGTGCTATTTCCATATAGATAGACTCAAAAACACCTGCCGGATTTTGGAGCTTCTTACTGCTCATAATAAATATTTTAAGAGATATCCTTCAAAAGCTTTTACTGTTTCTTTTACATATTTTTCCCGTTCTTCTTTATCTGCAAGACGGACCGCACCAGGATTCATATTTTTAAAATCTGCTGTATCTTTATAAGCATAATCGTGGCTTCCATTTGGATAACACCAGGCAAACCACCAGTCCTCCGGCAGTATTACCTCCTTCTTGATATATCCGGCAGCTTCCTTTGTAAGTTCATCTGTTATATGATCCACCTGACAGCCTATGGGAGCCCCATCCTGTGCCTTTGCTTCTTTATCAAAAAGACAAAATCCTGCAAACAGGTTATGTTCTATTTCAATGCGAAACCACAGCTGTAAACTTTGTTTCTTAAACTTTGCCTTTTTTACCACATAGTTTAATCCTGGATATGTACTGTAACAATCATAAAATCTTTCATGATAAGGATCCTTATAGAAATAATACCCCGTATCTTTTTCAGGTTCCAGACCATATTTTGCAGCCAGTGGCTCCATTTCTTTTTCAAAATCCCCAAACACAAGCCGGATCAGCTTAAGTTTTGCCTGTTTCATGGATCTTTCTATCTGGATCCCCGCCTTGAAATACTGCGAAGACTCATACAACAGATCAACCGTTTTTTCCACCATTTTTATTTCCCTTTCATCTGCCGTCATACGGATAGCATCTACATATTGCATAACCATGGATCTTAATGTTTCCTTCAGGCAAGGAAGCAATCCCGTAAGCCATGCGCAGATATTTTCTGACCAGGAAATACAAAGGATCCTGTTTAATGACAGTATCCCCTTTCCATTTTTTTCTTTCCTGCTGTATTCCGAAGGTGGTGTTCCAAAAGGTGTCAAATAAACTATGGGAGCATTTTTCGCATATTTAAAATAATCAAAACACTGCCCCTGCTGTTCTCCGGCATAAATCTTTACTTCCACCGGAATAAAATAATCTGCATTGCGTATTACAATATCGATCCGGCGATCATGATCAGTGACATATTCTTTTGTGACAACTGTATGCATAAGAAGCAGGTCACTCATGGATTTTATTTTCAGCACATCCCGGACAAAAGTTTTAAGAAACAGGACACCGCAGCCATGAGCCCCCTGGGGATCTAACAGATCTGCCAGAAACCGGCACATGACTACTTCTTTTTCCTGTATTCCTAAAACCTGAAAAACATTATAGGACAGAAAAGGGCTGTGATCCGGGATTTTTCCCCATTCTTCGCTGACCCTGAATAACAGGTCTCTTTGATTTTCCATTGTAACTTCCATTCTGCCATTTCCTTGCAATGCACTCTATCTGCAAAATTTATTTTTCTTCTTCCAGCGTAAACAGAGGTTTATATTTACGCCTGTCAATACTGTGATTATAGGCCATAGCCTCATAGTCTAAAATCTGTTTTCTGTTTGGATTCTCCCCTGATTCTGCCTCTGACCAGGACTGGTAATTTCCATCTTTATCATAAAATCCCAGAAAATGAAGGACCGGATAGATCTGTGACAGGTCTAACAGAAAACGGTTATAAGGAGTCATATCAAGACCTGCCAGTTTTAATACATAAGAGGACAGATACACTGTTCCCAGCTTTCCAATATCCTTTGAGGGCTGCTCATAATTAGTCCAGATGATAAATGGGGTCTCATACCACATTAAACGGTCTTTCGTAGGCACTTCATAACTTGGCGTGCCGTATATTTCATCAAAAAACTCATCTTCTACACTTGGCTGGTGATCTCCGAACATAACGATCATAGTCGGCTCATCACTGTGACTAAAATAATCCAGTAAATAAGCAAAAGCTTCATCAGAGCGCTTTACCAGAGAAAGATACTGGTCAGCCTTTGGATATTTTCCTTCCATATCACCAGTCAGCCACACAGTCTGATCAAACTCATCAAAAGTCCCCTCATAGCCACCATGGTTCTGCATGGTAACATTAAATAAAAACAGTTTTTCCTGGGGATCTTCTTTTTCTTCTACTACCTGGATCAGTTTTTCAAAATCTCCCTGATCACTGGTATAATAACGCAGCTGCTCACTGCCCTTAAAATATTCCCCATCTAAGAACTCATCAAATCCCATATTGGCATAACAGGCATTCCTGTTCCAGTTTTCTCCTGGATATGGGTGCATAGCTACAGTGCGGTATCCCTGGTCTTTCATGGTACTTACCATAGTCCTGGCATCCGGCTTTACATTAAACTGATAGGCAATAGAATTAGATGGGAGCATGGCAACTGAATCTCCTGTAAGAAACTCAAATTCAGAATTGCTGGTCATAGAGCCAAATACAGGCATGCACAGATTTCCCTTTATAGTATTTTCTGTCAGACTGTTGATAAAGGGGAAGTATTCCTGATTTGTGGAAAAATCTCCGGCTACCCGCAAGTCAGAAAGACTTTCGTTCATAATGCAGATCAGATTGACTGGCTGGATAGTTACTTTGTGAGACAAAATCTCATCATCTTCGTTTTCTGTTTCGTTTATTCCTTTCTCCTGCTCTTCTTCAGAAATTTCCTTATAAATACTTTCCAGACGTCCCTGACTGTATTCTGCCGGCGGTTTCTTTACCACATACTGAAAAGACATGGCTGTGGATAAAATATACCCGCAGGATTCATAAGTATCATTAACTGCCCACATATTAATCCCCATCTGATGTGCAGGAACAATACTGTGGAAAAAGCCATAGCCAAAAGCAAAAGCAGTTCCCACACAGGAAACACCCAAAAGCAGCCTGTTTTTTAATCCTTTTACATGAACCGGGAAAAACCATAAAATAATATTGGCAGCGACTACTGCTTTGGCAGCCTGTACCATTTTATCTGAAATAACAAATGCATAATTGCCGGATACAGTCATGGCTGTGCGCACTGCCAGCACATCCCAGATCATAATAGGCCGGTCCCGGAAGCCTACTACAAAGGTTTCAGCAAATGATATTATAAGCAATACAGCTGATCCAACTGGTACTGATATGCGGGTAGTTCCTGTAATACCTGTAAGGATAAGATACAGTACATAAACCCAGCATATATTTAATGCTGTCATAAAAGCGGAAATATTTGCCAGATTCCCTGTCACATATTCAAATAAATAATACGACAGTATGGGAACAAGAAAAAGACACAGATAACCTGTGCCTTTTATTATGTATTTACATATAGTTATAAAAATATTGCTGTTTTTTACAACTGCCTTTTCTGTGATCTTTTCTTTTTTAGTTCCGCTTTCCTCTGTTTCCTCTGTATTTCTGATTTCTTCTGCCACCTGCTGTAATCCTTCTCTTCCCGTATCGCCACGTATCTGGGATATCTTTTTCATATACTTTTTAGAATATCAACAGGAATTTTATCATATTTTGTAACCACTTTCAATCATCAATATGCAGAGATATATCTTATTTTTTACAGGCGGATCACATATTTTCCGAAAATAATGCGGCGATAGAAAATAATAGTCAGAACCGTTGCTGCGATCCAGCCAAATGGCCAGGCCATCCAAATACCTGTACTTCCAAAATACTTTGTAAGCAGCAATGCTACCAGGATACGTAAGATCAGATCCGGAACCGTTGCCATTACAAAATAATGCATGGCCCCTGCCCCGCGGATAATGCCGTCTGTCATTAACTTAATAGATATCATAAAATACATAGGACTTACAATATGCAAAAACTCCCGTCCTGCATTAATAGCATCTGTACTGGACTTATTCAAAAACAGTCCCATCATCTGCCTGCTGTCAAAGAAATAAAGAACCACAAAAGGAATAGCGGCGATCAGTGACAAACGGATACCTGTACGAAATCCCATAGACAGCCGTTCTTTCTTTCCTGCGCCAAGATTCTGGGCTGTATAGCTGGAAAGACAGCTTCCAAGAGCCATAAAGGAATTGATCGCAAAGGTATTTAACTTGATGGCGCCGGAATAACCTGCGATCACTGCAGAGCCGTAGCGGTTTACAATCTCCTGTACAAACATATTTCCAATAGATAAAACGCTCTGCTGCATAATACTTGGAATGGCAATAGCAGCAATCTGGGCTAAAAGAACAAGATCCAGCCACTTAAAAGTTCCTTCGCAGTTTATCCTTTTTAAACGTACTGCCAGAAATGTAAGAGCCAGGATAGCGGAAATACCCTGAGCAATAAAAGTTGCCCAGGCAACGCCTGCCACTCCCAGTCCTACACAGGCTACAAAATAATAATCCAGGATAATATTTCCCACAGAAGAACCGATCAGGAAATACAGCGGTGTTTTAGAATCACCTAAAGCCGTAAAAATGCCGGTACACACATTATATAAAAGTAAAAATGTGATGCCGTAAACGTAGATCTTTAAGTATAACCGTCCATCTGCAAAAATATTTTCAGGTGTGTGGACGAGCCGCATCATACTGCCGCAGAAAAAATAGCCGATAAATGTGAGGAAAAAGCTCATAAAAGCACAGGCAATAAAAGCCGTACTTACTGCCGACTTCATCCTGACCATATCCTTAGCGCCAAAAAGCCTGGAAACCACAACAGAGGCTCCCAGGTTGGTTCCTACGGCAAACGCCATAAATATAACAGTAATAGGATAAGATGCACCTACCGCCGCCAAGGCATCCTCTCCTGCAAAACGACCGGCAATACAGCTGTCTGCAATATTGTATATCTGTTGAAACATAACGCTGACTAACATAGGCAGCAGAAAGCGCCATAAAATCTTATCCGGGTGCTCTCTGGTAAGGTCCTTCATCATAAGTACTTCCCCCCGAAATTTAGCCGGCGCACAAACTCTGCTGCCTTAATTTAATCTTAACGTTTCCTTGAAATCTTAAATTAATGGTGGAACAGACGGATACCGGTAAATGCCATTACCATGCCGTACTGGTTGCAGGTATCAATAACCTGATCATCTCTTACGGAGCCGCCTGGCTGTGCCACATATTTTACACCGCTTTTATGTGCTCTGTCAATGTTATCTCCAAATGGGAAGAAGGCATCAGAGCCTAAAGCTACGTCTGTAAGACCGTCTAACCATGCTCTCTTTTCTTCTCTTGTAAATACTTCTGGTTTCTCCATAAAAATCTTTTCCCATCTTCCGTCAGCAAGAACATCCATATAATCTTCACCAATATATAAGTCAATGGCGTTGTCACGATCTGCCCTGCGGATACCATTAATAAACGGCAGATTTAACACTTTTGGATTCTGGCGCAAATACCAGTTATCTGCCTTGCTTCCTGCCAGTCTGGTACAGTGTACTCTGGACTGCTGTCCTGCTCCAATACCAATAGCCTGACCGCCCTTTACGAAGCATACTGAATTGGACTGGGTATATTTTAAAGTGATCAGGGAAATAACCAGATCCATGGCTGCTTCTTCCGTCATATTCTTATTTTCTGTAACAATGTTTTTCAGCAGTTCTTTATTGATCTTTAAATTGTTATGTCCCTGCTCAAATACAACACCGAACACCTGCTTACGTTCCAATTCCTCCGGTACATAGTCCGGATCAATCTGGATCACATTGTAATTGCCGTTTTTCTTGGCTTTTAAGATTTCTAATGCTTCCGGCTCATAGCCTGGTGCGATCACACCATCAGAAACCTCTCGTTTGATCAGCTTTGCAGTCGCAACGTCACATACATCAGAAAGAGAAATGAAATCCCCAAAAGAAGACATACGGTCTGCACCTCTGGCTCTTGCATAAGCACTTGCAAGGGCAGAAAGCTCTCCCTGATCGTCTACCCAGTAGATCTTGCGTAAAACATCATCAAGTGGAAGGCCTACTGCTGCTCCAGCCGGAGATACATGCTTAAAAGAAGTGGCTGCTGGAAGTGCGGTGGCTTCTTTTAATTCTTTTACCAGCTGCCAGCCGTTTAATGCGTCTAAGAAGTTGATATAGCCTGGGCGGCCGCTTAAAACGGTGACTGGCAGGGTCTTTATTGTCATTCATGAAGATCTTTGCAGGTTTCTGATTTGGATTGCATCCGTATTTTAATTCCAGTTCTTTCATGTGAAATTCTCCTTTTTATACCAAATGTATTTTCAAAGTCTTTTTTGCAGGTTCTTTCTAAATCTACTGATCTGTATTGAGCTTTACTTATTCTTGTTTACAATACGGGACTCCCATTTTCCGGTTTCAATATCAATAAAACGGACAAACAGAGATACCTTATTGTCCTCGTTTAAACTGTTCCATACCTTATCTGTAAATTCATCAATATTGCCCTCGATCTCTACAGGCTTTGGCTCACCTTCAAAACTCGGAAGGGGATTGCCGTCGTGCATATAAGTATGGATGAAATGGCCCATTCCAGGAACCGGATTCTCATATGCGAAGGTAAAACGCAGGCAGGAGTCAGGATTTCCCTGGTTGCTCTTTAAAATGGACATGGCATAGCTGTATTTCTGATTTTCCACATGGAGAACGCCGGAAATACGTGGTGTGTAGTTTGGTGCATCCGGTTCAAATTCACGGCTTCGAAGGGACTGTTCAAACGTCATCTGTCTGTCCATACCTTCATAAATTGTATCAGTCTGATCTCCGTTTGTAACGATCGTCTTATTGCCGAGTACACGCACCGGTGCGTAGATAATTAAGCTTGGGTCTGTCAGCTTTGACTCGTCAAATGCCTGTGTGCGGATTCCTTCTCCCTCTTCTACAAAGACACGATTACGGCTGTTCTCACTTCTTCCCATGATAAAATAAGCTGTTACCGCTTTGCTTCCGTCGGCAGACTTTCCGATGATGATCCCTCTTCCGGGATAAGAATTGCTCTGCAGTTCTTTTTCAATAGATAACATTTCCATGCTTCAATCTCCTTTTATAACTTGTACTTATGTTTGCACATTCATTTATCACTATTTATTATAACTCATAATACCACTATATTTCCAGTCTTTCTGTAAATTTTTTTCAAGTTCTTTTAAAACATCATTTTCAAGACCACTGTTCCATGGTAAAATGTTAGTAAAATAACAATTCAAATTTGGGGATTATTTACAAAAGAGAGGTTTTACTTCATGAGTAGAAACAGAAAAATGGATTTTGCAGCCGGGATACAGGACGGCATTCCCATCTGTCTCGGTTATATTGCGGTATCATTTACCTTTGGTATCATGGCAAAAAATGCAGGACTTTCCACTTGGGAAGCTGTTCTGATTTCCCTTACAAACCTGACCAGCGCCGGGCAATTTGCTGGTCTGTCACTGATTACGGCATCCGCATCCTATTTTGAAATGGCATTCACCCAGCTCATCATCAATCTCAGATATTCGCTGATGTCCTGTGCCCTTTCACAGAAAATTGATAACCACTATCCTTTTTTCCACCGTTTTCTTATCGCATACGGTGTAACGGATGAAGTCTTCGGCGTATCCGTATCCCGCCCCGGAAGGATTACTCCATGGTATTCTTACGGTGTGATGGCACTTGCCGCACCTGGCTGGACACTTGGCACTTTCCTCGGAGTAGTATCAGGAAATATCCTGCCTGACCGAATCGTCAGCGCACTGAGCGTTGCATTATATGGAATGTTTATCGCAATCATTATTCCTCCGGCACGTGATAACAAGATCATCGGAACCATTGTCGTGATTTCCATGGCAGCAAGCTTCCTTTTCACAAAAGCTCCTGTGCTATGCCAGATTTCTTCTGGCTTCCGAATCATTATCCTTACGATTCTGATTGCCGGAATCGCAGCGTATTTCTTCCCTGTAAAAGAAGAAACAAATCCAGAAGATAAGGAGGATTCTTCCGTTGAAGCATAATCTATATATGTATATCTTTGTCATGGCAGCCGTCACCTATCTGATCCGTATGCTGCCATTGACACTGATCAAGAAAGAGATCAAAAATCCTTTTATCCGCTCTTTTTTATATTATGTGCCTTATGTTACCCTGTCTGTAATGACCTTCCCGGCCATTATCTACGCAACTGCTTCTCCTGTTTCCGGAGCTGCCGCTTTGGCAGTGGCACTGTTTTTCGCTTATAAAGGAAAGAGCCTGTTCCAGGTTTCCATTGCAGCCTGTGCCATCGTGTTTATCCTGGAGTTTTTCGTATAATATAATTGCATTGACCTGGAAAATCTGTCACTGGCAGGTTTTGACAAGTGAATAAGATGAATAACCAAAAAAGGTCCCGGAGCAGAGATTTTCTCTCACTTCAGGACCTTTTATATTTTACTTATACTCAGATTTTCTGCGCTTTTTATCCCAGCAGGAACTCGCTTAAAACAAAATTGCTTACATCCATGCCCCATTCTGTAAGGGCAAGATTATTTTCTTCTTTTTTCAGCAGCCCGTTGGCAGTCAGCCTGCGGATCACATCACCATAGACCGTTTCCATTTTCACACCAAACAGTCTTACAAAGTCCACATCAGACACGCCTTTTAACATACGAAGCCCTAAAAACATAAACTCTTCCATTCGCTGTGCCTGGGAAAGTTCTTCTATTTGACCCCATAATTTGCGAAGGGCTGTCTCCCGCTTTTCCGGATCTTCTTCACCAAAATCCAGTGCCAGATACTTATCCAGGTCCTTTTCATTGGTAAAACGACAGCCTTCCATATAGGAGGATGCCCCAAGTCCCAGTCCCAGATATGCCACCTCAGTCCAGTAACCGATATTATGGCGGCATTCTTTTCCCGGTTTTGCATAATTTGAGATCTCGTACCGCTCAAAGCCCTGCTCCTGCAGAGTCTTGTAGTTATCCGGCAGCTCCTCCGGATACATGGAAATGGTATTGCCGTCAGAAGATACGGTACCGATTACTTTCAGCTTTCCAGCCTTCTCATATTCCAGAGCATTTCCCACACCTACAACACCGATATCAATGAATCCCCCTGCCAGGTTAGTCAGGCGATCAGACTCAGAAGCGCACTCAACAGAGTTTAACTCAATGCCTGTAGCAGATGTAAGCATACCAAACAGGAAGGTGTTCGCTCCGGCTGCCGGCATACCTGCATTCAGTTCTCCTGGATGAGCCTTTGCATACTCTACAAATCCGGCAAAATCATCATACGGGGCATCGGCCGGTACTGCCAGTGTAGAGAAGCCGTTGTCCTGCAGACATGCAATCAGAGTCAGATCCTTGGTGGGATTAACTTCTGCGTTTCCGGTAATATACTGAATGTTCAGTGCGGAAGTTGCCACTGTCAAAGTCGTTCCATCCGGCTTTGCGTTTGCCACGGTCTGATGTCCTACCGTATTGCTGTCATAGTTGGTTACGG
>ENA-OPBN01001373-OPBN01001373.1-human-gut-metagenome-genome-assembly--contig:-NODE-1373-length-11297-cov-5.808397_pt1 | contig 11297 bp, 9 predicted proteins | sample MGYA00241068_ERZ501452 | MGnify/ENA primary metagenome ERZ501452 (study PRJEB25962, sample SAMEA2042507) | human gut metagenome | biome: human gut; feature: human-associated habitat; material: faeces... | reverse complement strand
TCCAAAATCGGTATTTCGTTTTTAATAATAGCCATACTATCTCTCCGTCAAATTCCGATTTGTTAAATTCTTCAACACCTCCATCTTACCATAACCACACCTACAATTCCATGAAATTTTTGCTAAACTCCACTTGCTTTATTCAGTTCAATCATCATCTGCCTTGCCCGTTCCCTCTGCTCTGTACTGACCGCCCTTGGCTTGCGGTAGCTGACAAATGATTTCGGGAAGGAATAGGTCTTAGATACCTCGTCCTGCTTCATCAGCTTGTATGTAGCGGGGAAGTCGGCAACCAACGTGTCAAGTTTCCGCATGACTGCCTTATCCCTTGTGTAGATGGTGGCGCTCTGCTCCCCTGCATTGTAGCTGACAATGGTTTCCTGTTCATATCGTGACAGCTTCATAGCTCCATGCCTGCCTTTCCTTTTCTGCCAATCCTGTTCTGTTTTCCCTCGGTAATTGTCGGCTCTTTTAATTGTTTCTCTGCCTTTGACAATCTTACCTTGATGGAGTGGTCACGCTCTGTCAGTTTTCGTCTTTTTGTGGTGGCTGTCAACTCCTCACACGTTTCTTCTGTCAAGACATTTAATTTCTTCAAAGTGCTACATACAATCTGCTTGGTGTCATTGTCCTTTATCTGTGGCAGGATTGCGGATAAATGAGCGCATGTTTCTGCTTTGCTCTGTTCCCCAAACTGATAGATAAGATTGATTTCATCAGCAGTAAAGGGTATCTGCATATTTGCGTCCTTACATAGGCGTTCCACACCCACGCATTTAGGGATATTCCTTGTCAGTTCAAAATTGTCTCTTGCTGTTATTGTTCCATGGCTGTCGGTCTGTCTTACCTCCACATCATGCTGGCTTTTCTGCTCCAACACAAGCCACTGGTATCTGTCATTCTCTTTTGTGAATACGGTCTGATTGCTGTCAGAATAGCAGTCACTGCGAATATATCTGTCTGTGGTGCTGTAATAGTCTACAATCTGTTGTTCTTGCCTTTTATTCATGGTCTTTGCCCTCCTGTGGTGGTACATTTATGGTTAGATGTATAAGTATTGATTGATAGGATTGATTGATAAGATAACTAACATCATTCTCTATCTCTCTGTCTTTTACTTTTCTTTGGTTCTTTCTTTTGCTTTTCTGTCTCTCTTTCTCTTGCCTGCCATTGGTGAGTGAAATTGATGCGGTAAGTGATAGCTGTTGCATTTGGTACTGATTTATGATTTTCTCGCCCGCTAGTTATCGGGGGATTAGATAGCGGAATATTGTAGGTGGGTATTTCTTTGCTTTAGGGAATATGATTTCATTTCATACGGTAGTTACCGCATGAAAAAAGACTATAACCGTTACTGTCATAGCCTTTAAAGGATTGAGGAAGTCCCTTGATTTACTTGTATTTGTTTGTCGCCCCTACGCACTATCCAACATCGGTAGCACATACAACGGCATCTACCCTGTCATCATGCATGAGCTTTTTCAAAATCTGATACTGTGCTTTTGTATCACTTTTCACTTCATGCTGCCATTCCTGCGGAATGATCGGAAGGCTCTCATAGCTCCATTTCTTCCATGCTTCCTCATAGCTTTCCGGCTGTGCCAGTTCTACCAGATGTCCCACACACCATGATACCAGATACTCATTGCCTTCCAAATATCCGTCCTTACGCTGTGTGGCACCAAGAACCGCCGCAATGCTCTGTGCCACACTCGGCTTCTCTGCAATTACAAGCTCCATCTCTATTCCTCCCCATCTTCTTCGTCATTCTCGTTGTTGTTATCTTCATTGTCATTCTCGTCTGTGTCTACTGATTCTGTATCATCACCACCATTTATGAATGCTTCGTCGGAATCCTGCTCGGTTTCTTCCTCGTCCTCATAATCGTAGTCCTCGTCAAGCTCGTCCTCATCTTCATCCTCATCAATGAAGTTTTCCTTTTTCTTCTTGGATTTCACAACATATACCACTCCGATCACAGCTACCGCAGCAATGCCCATTAAAATATATGTAAAGCCGGAACCATCTGCCTTTGCGGTATCCTCTTTCGGCTCACTTGTATCTTCCGTGCTATCTTCGGTGCTGTCCTCAACACTTTCTGCTCCCTGTGTTTTCTCTCCTGTGGTATCAGCATTATTGTTTGATAATGCGCTGTCTTTGGTAGGGATTGCAGATTCCAATGCCGCTGAATTTTTCGGAAGTGTCTCGCTGTTATCCGTTGTGGTATTCAGCAGGTCGTTTTCACTGACTTCTGTAAGGAAATACACCTTTTCATCTTCCCCATCACGATCAATCACAAGATAAAATACCTTTTCTGATGCAGTCTGGATTGTGTAAAATTCCTTGCCTTTTTCAGAAGTCTGACTGTCACTGCTCTGGTCTGCATCCTTAGAAGTATCTCCCGTACTTGGAGATTGCTTTGCTGTTGCGGAACTGCTTGAATTTGTTCCACTGCCTGTCTGGGAAACTGTATTTCCATTCACATCCGTTTTTGTATGTTCTGTGACCTGTGCGGTTGCAGAGCTAGGTTTGGTTGCCGACGCATCCACTGGGAGCTGGTGTGCCAGATCTTTTTCATTGCTGTCCTTATTCTCCGGATCGGTGTAATACGGATTGGCTGTTTTATAGATTTCAGAGGTATTTCCTGCATTATCCATGGCAGAAATCGTGAAATACTGATACCCTGCATCGAACTGTTGCAGACGGATATTCAAGGCTCCATTCGTATGCTCTGTAAACTCATAGCCATTGACATAGATTGCCTTGATACCGGAATCCGTATCATGTGCCTGAATGCTCAAAAGACCGTCGCTGACTGCCGCATTTAAGGTAGGCTTTGTAAAATCAAAGCACTTGATGTAGCGGTTTTTCTCGTAGGTCTTGCCCTTCTGGTCTGTGACCTGCACATAAATGGTGCTGTTCTCGGAAATCTCTATGTGCATATCCTCGGTAATGTCCGTCCAGCTTCCATTCTGTCCGACTTTTGCCTTTACTGTCTGAATGGTAAAATTACCGGAAACTATCGTATCTTCCACCTTGACAGTTACCTTAGTGGTATCATTATGCCATCCAGACGGTGTATTGATTGTGATTTTTACACTCGGATTGATATAGGCACATTCCTTGTAATCCTTTGCACACACCTCACAATCTTCATCTACTGCATACTGACTGCATTTTTTTTTGCAGGTGCATTTTGCGGAAGGCTGTGTCTCCTCAGTTGTGCCTTCTGTGGAATTTTCTGTTGTATTCTCCGTGGACTGCTCTGTATGATTTTCTCCACTACCGGAACTGTCCTTGTTATCAGTGCCGGACGCTGTGCTTTCTGCACTGCCTTCTTCTGCCGCACTCTCTGTTTTCTGCTCTGCGGTATCCTCCGCATGAACCTCCACAGTATTTGCCCTGTTGGCAAAAAATGCCCCAATCGGCATACAAAAAAGTATTGCCGATAGCATAAGGGACACCACTGCCCTAGCCGATAATCTCCTGTTTTTCATTAGTCGAATCCTCCTTTTCCTGTTCCCGTTTCTGTAATAGATTTCTGACTTCATCCTCACTGAGCTTATTAAGCATCTGCAATCGCTCGGATGAGATTTTATATTTTCGTATGATCTTCATGGCTTCGGCATCCTCCGCCATCTGTTTCTGCTCTGCAAGGTCTTTTTCCTTTGCCTGTAGCTGTGCTATCTGCTCTCTGACCTTTTTAAGCTGTGAATTGATTCGTTCTACTGACAAAAATAATTCCTCCCTTCGCTAATTCAATCTTCCAAAACCATAGAAATGGCTCTGCCAGTAAGAAGTATTGATTGATGTGTACTGAATTGGATCACCGCAATGCACCATCGTACCGTTTCCACAGTAGATACCAACGTGTGTAACCGGACGTCCTGCATTATAGGTTCCTGTAAAAAATATAATGTCCCCTGCCTTTGCATCTGCCGCTGATACCGGAGTACACTGGTCATAAATGCCCTGTGCTGTGGTTCTTGGCAGGTTATGTACGCCACTGTTTGAAAATACCCAGCATACAAAACCGGAACAGTCAAAACTAGCCGGAGCTGTGCCGCCAAAAGTATATGGCATTCCCAGATACCTGTTTGCTTCACGCATAAGCGTCTGTACGGTTGCATCATCATAGGATTCCGGCGGTATCACATTGCTGGTTCCTCCTCCGGTGCCGCCCGTTGTTTCCCCATAAATGGTCTGTTCTCCTGCTTCAAAATAAAATAACGGGTTATAATACACCCCGTTATACAGACATTCAATATGAAGGTGGTTTCCGGTACTGCTTCCTGTATTTCCGCTTTTGCCTATATTGTCACCCTTTTTTATACTCTGCCCTGCGGATACATTTAAGCTGTCCATGTGGGCATATTTTGTGGTATATCCCTTGCTGTCCGTAATCACCACATAATTCCCATAATAGGAATCGTAAGCCGCTTCCATAACCGTTCCGTCATGCGCCGCATAGACAACTGTACCTGTCGGCACTGCAATATCCACGCCCCTGTGAAGCTCCTCTGCTCCGGTGTTCGGATTCTTCCGGTATCCATAATAACTGCTGATATAGTAGTACCAGTAGTAATCCACGGGTGTTCCAAATACCTGTAACCCGCCTTTTGTCTCCGTGTAGGCGGCAAAGATTTCTGCCTGTTCCGTATCCATGCGTCCGGCAACAATGCTCTCAAGAGGTGTGACCGTTAAAGTGACTCGAAGGATTGTTACGATATATTCTTCTTCCTCCTCATACTCGTATTCCTCGGTACTGATGCTTCCATCTGCATTTGTAACTGTTCTGGTTCCGGTCTTTGTGACTGTCCTTGTCCGTGTCTCCTCCACTTCCTCAGTAGTAAGGGAATACATGACATCAAATAATTCCTGAATTTCACTCTCCATTTCTGCGGCAGTAAATTCCGTATGGACTGCGGAAAGATAACTGATCAGTGTATATGGATCATGCCCGATTGCACCAAGGTTATAATCGTATTCATCATATCCCGGGTAATCAGTTTCAATCCGGTCAATCTTGTTTTGCAGCTCCATTTCCTTTTCTGTAAAAGATAAATCTGCTGCATCAATCTCTGCCGGAAGGCTAAGATATGTGCTTGCCATCGTTGTTGTCACAGTTCCGGTAAACATGGAACCGCAGCTTGATAATGCCGACATGATCATAATAAGCAGAAGAGCAAAAATACCCACTGTGATAATCAGTGTTTTATTTTTTGTGGCAATCTCCTGTAACTTCTTTGCAATGCCGGTTGCAGCATTGATTGTCTTTGTAAATGTTTCCTTTGCAGTCTTGGCTTCTGCTCCTGCCCGCCTTGCCTTGGCATACTCACGCTTGATACGCTGTTTCTGTAGCTGCCTTTGCAACTGCTTCTTTGGACTGTTGCCCTTTAGATGTGGATTTTCACTGATGAATTTCTCATACTCCAGCTTCATATCCGCTGTGACCTGTTTTTTCTGCAATCGCTCTAATCGGTCACGCTTTCTCTGTGCCTTGCTCTTGCGGTGATATTTCATGTAATGGTAAACATCTTCTGCACGCTGTTCTGTCTTATGTGCACCCTCCACAGCAGAATTATCCTTTTCTGTCTCTGCAATCTTTCGATGCACAAAATACATATTTTCCGTTTGCAGCTTATGAACCGCAGTCTTTCCCAGACCATCCTGCTTAAATGGCTTCTCCACATCCACCGGAACAACGATATATTTTGCTTTTCCATTCTGTTCATCAAAGACACGTTTCATCTCATACTGCCGCTTTTTCGGCATCTTGTCCTTTGCTTTCTGCAACTTCTGACGACTCTTTTCCGACTTATCAAAAGCCTTCTGTACTTTTTTGTCGGTAAATTCTTCCGCCTGCCCCTGCGAAAATGTGGCATCCTTTGTCTGGAAATCTCCATAATCGGACTGCTTTGTATTTTCTGACTTCACACGTTCTCTGTGTGCGTGTTCTCTCTGCACACGCCCTTTGTGATATTTTCCTTTTTCCTCAGACCGTTGGTAGGTGTCCCTGACATGAACCTCATTTTCCATCGTGCTGTCAGAATCCCCCGGCTGTTCCTCCTGCATGAAACTGTTTTCCTTTAAGAATGCCTTTTCCGCATCGGCTTCTGACTTCTGGACATTGTGACCAGAAGTGTTCTGTTGCTGTTGCAACTGACGGTAATATTTCTTTTTATTGCCCGTTTTTCTCTCTGCTCCAGTTTCCGACTTTTGGACATTGTGACCAGAAGTTACATTTTTTGTATCACTGCCATGGTTCGCATCCCGTGGCAGATTGCTCACAGGCTTCTCATTGGCATGAAAATGATTTTCCGTAGGAAAGGTGTTATCCTGCCTGTGTTCTGTGTGTTTTGCTCCAGTCACTTCCTTATCCTTGGAAAATGTCTCTTTTTCAAATGCCTTTACTGCCTGCTTCTTCTGTCTTTTTTCTGCCATTTTATACTGCGTCCTCCTTCTGCACCGATTCCTCCGGCTTGGTATTCATAATTCTGTAAGTCTTGGTGTCTGTCGGATATTTGTCTACAAATGGAATTACCACATTGTCAAACAGTATCAGACCACTTCCCGGCTCGGAGTTGGTGACATAGGAAAGCTGCTTATCAGAAAGTCCCAGTTTATCAGCGAGAATTGCCTGATCTTTGGCATTCTGATTTAACAGATACACAAAATCGCTGTTACCCAAAATACCTTCAATCTCCTCAGAACGAAGAAAATCGCCCACGTTCTGCGTCAAACCTGTCGGAATACCGCCCCATTTTCTGAAACGCTTCCAGATTTCCACGGAATAAATAGCTGTCTGCTTCTCCTTCAGAAGAAGGTGGAACTCATCACAGTAATAACGGGTAGCAATCTTTCGCTCCCTGTTCTGCGATACCCTGTTCCAAACCGCATCCTGCACGATTAACATACCCAGCTCTTTCAACTGATTTCCCAAGTCTCTGATGTCAAAGCACATGATACGATTGCCGCTGTCTACGTTGGTATGGTGGTTGAAGTAATTCTGGGAACCATGCACATACAGCACAAGGCTGTTTGCGATACGCTCCGCCTTTGGATTTTTGTGTGCTAACAGGGCATCATATAAATCTTCCAGCAGCGGCATATTTTCCGGCACCGGATTTTCAAAATACTTATCATAAATATGACGGATACACTCGTCGATGATACCTTTTTCATCGTTCTGCAATCCATCCTTGCCGCCTGCAATCAGGTCACACAGAGTAATAATAAAATCGGATTTCAGCTTTAACGCTTCCTTATCCCCCTTATGGGATAACTGTATATCCATAGGGTTCAGATAGTCTTTGGAATTGGTGGCAAGTTTTACCACCTGTCCATGTAGTGCTGCCACAAGAGCAAAATACTCTCCCTCCGGATCGCAGATGATAATATCGTCCTTTGTGATAAGAAAACAGCTTAAAATCTCACGCTTTGCACTAAAACTCTTACCACTTCCGGGAGTACCTAAGATAACTCCGTTTGGTGTACGGAGCCTTTTGCGGTCTGCCATAATCATGTTGTTGCTGAGTGCATTTAATCCGTAATAGATTGCCGGTGCAGGCATAAATAATTCCTGTGTGCAGAATGGTACTAAGATTGCGGTACTCTTTGTGGAAAGGGTACGCTCAATTCCGGTTTCATTGCACCCAATCGGTGCAGATGCCATAAGGCCCTGCTCCTGTAAATACTGTAAACATCTGAGGTCACAGTTTGCCTGCTGAATAATACCGGACACCCTCTGCATTAAGCTCTCCAGTTCCCGCTTGGTTCTGCCATAACAGGTAATAAGGAATGTCATGTTGATCATCTTCTGGTTGCTCGTATTCAAATCATCGAGAAATTCCAGCGTGTCCTTTTCATAAGTCACGATGTCTGTTGGAAGAATATCCATATCATAGCCGCTTCGGACTGCCTTTTTCTGCTCTTCAATCTTCATTTTCTGGATATTGGAAATAACCGCTTTTAACTTCTTGATTGCCTTTACCGGATCTTCCGTCTGCATGTGCATGGAAATCGTAAGATTAGCATCAATATCCAGAAGATGCTTGATCAGCTCGTCCGTAAACTTCGGTGCGATAATATCCAGATAGGACACACAGCCATACATATTCCCCGACTTAAAGCGGTTCGGATAGCGGAAATCAAATCCCGGCGGTGCAATATAGTCCTTGACCGACTTACCGGATTCTGCCAAATCCTTAAATGAAAAACGGAAAGGCTCCATCGTATCCTGATTAAAATATTCATGCAGGATGCGCAGTCTTTCCTTTCCGTCCAGTCCCCTCGCAAGGGTTCCTATGTTGTTTAAGTTCCGTATGACATCTTTTTCAATGTTGTTAAGGCGGCTCTTGGCTTCCTTGTAGCCGTTGCTTTCTACACCAAAAATCAGATATTTTGATTTGATGATACCGTTGTTGCCTTTTGCCGCCTGCTTCTTTAACATCTCCGTGTATTCCTCACGGATGTCGTTAAAATCATCCTCCTGCCACGGAATGTCAAACTGTTCTGTAAGCATCTGCTCGTTGACCTGCCTGTTGAAAAGCACCATTTCAAACTTCACAGACGGATCAAAATAATTGATAAGCTTGCTGTACTGTGCCAGTATGTCCGCCTGGTCATCCACTTCCAGAAGCTCATAGTTTATATCAAAAAATTCCACCATCTTTGTATAATAACGGTGGCTGACCTGACAGATACCGTCACGGAACATCTTTTCAAAAGTGACCGTCCTTTGTGCTGTAGTCGGCTTTTCTTTCTCAATGCTCTTTCCCGATAAAATATGCTTTAACTGTATAAGACGCTTCTTTTCTGAAAAGGTAAGACCGCCACTTTTACTGTTGTTCCTGCTATTGCCTTTATAACTGCTTTTTCTGCGGCTTTCCGGTTCTGCCTTTTGCTTTTTCTTCAAGATAACGAACCTCCCTTCGTATTTTTTCTTTTTCTTCCAACTGCTTGTATAAGTTCTCTGACCGGTATGGTCTTATGCCCGGTGTGAGTATCTTCTGCCGGAGCATAAAATACAAAATCTTCTCCGCCGGAAACCCGTTTTTCTCATACATCGCAAAAAAGAAGAACGGAAGCATTGCTCCCATCATAAGAAGTGATGCGGCTGATGTTCCGATCAGTCCCTTGGTTAAAAAATACAAGGGTATACCGGCTACTGCCGCACCGCTGAAACAGATGATCTGTCTCTTTGTCAAGTTCAGTGCCACTTTTGTCTTGATACCGGACAAATCCTTTGGCACCTGCACGGATATTGCCATTTCGTTCCTCCTTTAATGTGCATTCCAGATAGATTTAGACAGGGAGCCTGTCTTAAAAAGTGAAAAACATAGGATAACGGTATATGCCGCCACTGACCAGAGTGCGGTATGCAGATTATCAGCAACCGCCACACCTGCCACAAGCACTGCATAGATAGCAACGCATACCATCATAAAAAATCCCTGAAATGCCAGAGCACAAAGCCCCTTAAAATAATTTGTTCCTATTGTTCCCCACTCCCGGTTGGTTACGGTTGCGCAGGGAACGGGTGCTACTGATACATAAAGATATATTTCAATCATTCGCCCATAAAGAATGACGGTGATAAGGACTGACATGATTTTCATACATAAACTGACGATCATGGTCTCCATCCCCAGTCCTAACAGCTCGCCTATGCTCATCTCCGAAAACTGCTCATTGAACATCGTCTGCAGCGTACTTGAAACATCAATACTGGTTTCCCCGCTGATTGTTGCCGCTGCTGAATTGACTATGTGGCTTCCCACATCAAAGACAGCCATGACAATGTCAAAAGTCTTGCTTAACAGCATGACTGCAATACACGCTTTCATAAAAAAGCGGATAAAAATTGCCGTATTGAAGTCATGCAGGTTATTTTTATCAATGACCATGGAAATAAGCTCATAGACGAGTACAAAACTGATGATCATACCCGCTATGGGAATCATCACGTTGTCGGACAAGGTTTTTATCATATCAAAAATACCGGAGTTCCATGTGCTGGGAGTTTTGCTGACCTCCCCTGCAATCGTGCCTACCTTGTCATTGACATCGGTAAACATGGTTTCAAAATTGGTCAGCACCCACCCCTGCAACAGTTCCTTTATGAATTCAGTAATCTTATCAATGATACCGCCCATGAATTATGAGAACAGAGTGGTAAGCTGTGGAATTACCGTCTGTGCCACAATGATGATGCCACCGCCACTCATAAGCTGCTTGATGCCCTGTGATTTTGCTTATGTGTGATAAAGAAGTAATAGAAGTGTAAAAAATTTTGCCGTTCCTATCCGGCACATGAGGTATGTCGGATAGGTCGGGCGGTTAGGTGTCGGGCAGTTCTACCTTGCCGACAAAAGAATAATAGATTTCGATTTCCTGTCTGCGTAACTTGCCCCGGCGTTTCCCGTCAAGGGCAACGCTTTCATGGACAACGATTTTCTCCACAAACTCCCGCAGCAGAGTAGGGGTAAGTTCTTCAATGGTAGTGTGCCTGCGTACCACATTCATAAACTTTTCAGCGTTTGCGGTGGCTTCCTGCGCTTTGGAAAGTTCTTCCCGCAGTCTGGCGGCACGTTCTTTCAGTTCTTTCTGCTCGGCTTCATAGTCTGCCGACAGCTCTGTGAAACGCTCGTCCGATATGCGCCCGGTTACGCTGTCCTCATACAGCCGCTTGAAGATAGCAGATAACTCGGCTATGCGTTTCTCGGCGGCTTCCAGCTCCTTTTTCTTGGCGGCGTTCCTGCGTCTGTCCCCGTCCTCATTCTGCTCGATTAAAAGCTTCATAAACCGGGCTTCATGCTTTGCCGCATAGCTGGTAACTTTCCGCAGATTGGAGAGTACGCCAGCGGTCAAGAGGTCAGTGCGGATAAAGTGCGCTGTGCAGTCGGCGGTGCGTTTCTTGTAGCTTCCGCAGATATAACAGTCCTGCTTGCGCTTGTCCGTCTGGTATCGCTGCTGGTACATGACGCTGCCGCAGTCGGCACAAAAGAGTATGCCGGAGAACAAGCCCACTTCGTCATAACGGTTGGGGCGTTTGCGCTGCTTGCGTAACTCCTGCACCCGTTCCCACGTTTCCCGGTCAATGATAGGCTCATGGTGGTTCTCAAAAACCGCCTGCTTTTCCGGGGGATTTTCTATGCTGTGTTTCAGCTTGTAGGACGGCTTCTCGGTCTTAAAGTTTACCAGACAGCCCGTATATTCCCGGTTTTCCAGCAGATGAACCACGGTATTGGTCGCCCACTTGCACTCATAGCCGGGGTGGTAGCGGCGGGTGCTGC
>ENA-OPBN01001370-OPBN01001370.1-human-gut-metagenome-genome-assembly--contig:-NODE-1370-length-11389-cov-2.215546_pt1 | contig 11389 bp, 5 predicted proteins | sample MGYA00241068_ERZ501452 | MGnify/ENA primary metagenome ERZ501452 (study PRJEB25962, sample SAMEA2042507) | human gut metagenome | biome: human gut; feature: human-associated habitat; material: faeces... | reverse complement strand
CATAGTGTTTCCACTATGGCCGGGGGGCCTTTGAATTCTTTTAGAAAGTGATTGCACGCGCGAGCATAACCGCCATTTCCGCCCGTGAAATCGACTGTATGGGATTCAGTTTTTGTTCCGGCGTACCGGTGATGATACCATACTCTATCATATGGGACATGGCCTCCTGCGCATAGGGCGCCACCATTCCGCCGTCCCGGAATCCGGAGAGATAGCCGGTATTCGCTGCCCCGAGGCTCCAGCCCGTGGCCTGCATGGTGCGCTCCAGAAGCACCATGGCATCCTGCCGGGTGACAGGCTCCTGGGGATGGAAGCCCCCGTCCGGATAGCCGCTGGCGATCCCGGCGGCCCGTGCCGCCTGGATTGCCTGGGCGTAGTAGCTGCCCGGCGGAACGTCGGGGAACCCGGCTCCGCTGGCCGGGGTAAGCTGGAACGCCCGGTAGAGCATCAGCATGAAATCCCCCCGGCTCACCGCGTCGGCGGGGCGGTAGCGCTGGCCGCCGGTACCAGTGATTACACCGGCCTCATACAGCAGGTCCACATAGGGCGCAGCCCAGGCATAGCTGCCCATATCCTGAAAGTAACGGGAGCCCGATCCCTGATTTACCTGGATGCGGATCTGCCCACGGAAGGTCTTTCCACGGCTGTCCGTGCCCTCATAGCCAATCTGGACGCTGCCTGTGAAGCCCGCTTTGGGCAGGAAAGTGAGATCTGAGAGGTTCGGACTGCCGTCCGGGGTGTACTGGGTACCGGTGCGCACTTCGGTCCCCTTTTCGCTGATATCCCGGTAGTTGTAGTACAGCCGCCCCGCGCTCCCGGAGGGCAGGGAGGTAAAGCGCACCTCCCGCAGCTCGCCCTCTCCGCGTGCGGCGCAGGCGGTACGAAAGTCCTGGCTGCGGAAGGGCAGCGCCGTCCCCAGGGTGGTATATACAATTTCGCTGGCGCCGGCCGGTTCTTCCACTGTAATCTCGATGGTGCCCTCAAAGCGCTCCCCCTTTGTGTTCCATCCGGTAAAGCCGATTTTCACCGTGCCATAGAAGTTTTCGTCCGGAACGAAGGAGACCCGGTCCAAATAGGCGCTGCTGGAGCGGTAGTAATTCCGGCTGGCGGACACCTTGCTGGCGTATTTCCCGTCATCGTAGTCGTAGTAGAGAGTGCCCTCTCCGGAGTCCGGCAGTTGGAACCGCACATAGTTCAGGTGCTCTCCGGTCAGCAGCTCCGACAAATCGTCAAAGTCCCCGTCCGCGAATGCGGCAGGCTTTCCATATTTTGTCTGATAGCGTATCGTTGTGTCGCCGCTGTCCACGCCGATGATTACCGTTCCATAGAATTTCTCTCCCGCGGAGCTCCAGCCGGTAAACGGGATGTCTACGGTGCCGGAGAAGTCCTTCTTGGGGACAAATGTAATCCGGTCCACATAGGGGCTGCTGGAACGGTAGTAGTTCCGGCTTTCGGATACCTTGCTGTCGTAGCTGCCGTTTCTGTAATTGTAATACAGCGTCCCCTCCGAAGCGTCCGGGAGTTCAAAGCGCACATAGTTCAGCGTAGTGCCGGTCAGCTCCCGGCACAGGGTATTGAAATCGCCGTCATCAAAGGTGATCCGTCCGTTCCGGTAGGTGGAGTAGCGCACATCGCCGTCACCCGTGCGCCCCACCTCCACCGCCACTGTGCCGGAAAAGCGGTTGCCCTTGGTGTCCCAGCCGGTAAACGGGATATGAACCGTGCCGGAATAATCCTTCCCCGCTACAAATGTAACTCGCCGGAGATAGGGGGAGGAGGAACGGTAGTAGCTGCGTCCCTCCGTCACCTGGCTGTCATAGCTGCCATTGCTGGAGTAGTCGTAGTAAAGCGCCCCTTTGGAGGAATCCGGCCGCTCAGACTGCACGTAATCCAGGGGGTAGCCCGTCACAGCCTTGGACAGGTCGTTAAAATCGTCGTCATCAAAGGTCACCTTGCCGCCCTGGGCAATGGTGTAGGTGAGATCCCCGGTGTTCTGAGCCTGAGAGACGCGGATGGTAATGCGTCCGCGGAAGGAGCTCCCGTTGCTGTCATAGCCGGTATAGGGGATCACCACCTCTCCCCGGTAGCCTGCGGCAGCCACAAAGGTGATGTCGGACAGGTTGGGGCTTCCGCTGCGCTTATACTGCTTGGAGGTGTCCACCTTGCTGCCGTAATTCTGCTCGGAGATATAGTTGTAATAGAGTGTCCCCCGGCCGCTGTCCGGCTGGGAAAAGATGACATAGCTCAATTCCCGGCCCGTGTGGCTGCGGCAAATCCGGTTAAAGTCATCCGCGTTCAGTGAGAGGGGCTGCTGTCCGGCCACGGAGTAGGAGACATCCTCCTGCTCCTCCACCGTGACCTCAATCGTCCCCTGGAAAAAGGAGCTCCCGCTGGCATAGCCGGTATAGTGGATGACGGCGGTTCCGCTGAAATCCGGCTTCGGCACAAAATCCAGCTCCGAGAGGGACATCTGCCCCAGAGACGGATCGGCATAATATTGTTCCCCGGTGCCCACGCCCTTTCCGGTATCTCCCTCAGATTTGTACTGGTAGTAGAGCGTACCCTGCCGGGTGTCCACTGTCAGTCCGCTGATATAGCGCAGAGAGCTTCCCAACACGCTGCTGCACTGGTTTTGCAGTTTGGAGCGAAGGGAGGAGAAGGCCAGCGGCTCCCCCACCCCCGCCGAGCCGAAAATGATATCAGCGGTGTTGCGCTTGACGGTGACGGAGCAGGCGGCCTGGTAATTCCCGCTGGCATCGGAAACTGTAATCACCGCGTCCTCGCCCTGGGCCTTGGCATAGAGGTAGCCATCCCCGGTGACCGTCACGATTTCCGGTTTGCTGCTTGTCCACTTCAACGTCCCCAGCGAGCCATACGGATTCGCTTTCAGCGTGTGGGTGTCCCGCTCGTTCATGGTCAGAGAGGTTTCATCCAGAAGGATACCCTTTACTGTGATCTCGCAGGTGTCCGGATTGCTTCCCGAAATCGCCGTGATGACGGCCTTGCCGGGGGCCATGCCTTTGACTTCACCCGTAGCGCTGTTCACGGTGGCAACCGAGGGGCTTTCGCTTCTCCAGGTCAAAGGGGCCCCCTCCGGTGTAACCTTGGCATTGAGTTTGAGTGTCTGCCCAATATCAATCTCCGTAACGGCAGGCGGGTCAATGGATATTCCAGGAGTGACCGCCGGTTTCACCGTGATCTCACAGCTTGCCTTGCCGATATCATCTGTCCCACTGTTCAGATAGGCAGTAATGGTAACCTTTTTTTCGTCGGTCGTTTCCCCTGTTTTTACGGCCATCACTTTGGTGGTCAGCGTATTCGGGGACTCCACACTTACCCGCCCTTTGTCTTTGCTCTCCCAGCGGATCGACAGCCCCGCAGCCGCCAAGCCTGCATCGTCAAGTTCGGTCTTGGTTCCATCTGTCGACTCTGATACTACTTTGGCAGTAAGCTCCCCCTCGTCGCCCTCCACCAGGTCAATACTCGGCGGCGCTACCGTGATGGAATAGGTTGGATCAGCCGAAGCCACCGCCGCCGGGAGCATTGTCCCCAACAAAACACAGGAAAGGAGGAGGGAAAGCACCCTTGCCCCCACCTTCTTTTTCACGGAAAATCACTCCTTTGTTCTCTGGAAAGCAGGGGACTGGCAGGGTCTGCCCGTCCCCTGCTTTCCAACATGATTCGCGGCTACGTAGTGGGAGAATCCCCCTCAATCGCACCTTGCGTAATGACAAAATGTCCGTTTGTCAGGAAATTCGTGGTACCTGTTCCGGTCACATAGGTCAGGATGGTTTTTGTCTTTGCTTCCATCCCACGTCCGTTCATGTTCATATCGCTGGCGTAACCGGTCCTAAAGAACACCAGCGTGTCTCCCTCCACGACTCCCTCATATTTGAATGTGAATGTGCCGCTCGGGGAGGCGAAAGCCCCGTCCTCCAGTTTCAGCTTTTTCGCCGCACTCCCGCCGATGCCGAAGGCCTCGTCCAGAATATAGACCGCCTTCTGGCCCTGGGTTGCATTTTCAGGCTTCTTGGTCCAGACCTCCTTGAGCGTCTGCCGGTCCTCGCTGAGCCAATACAGATTTTCACTGAACGAAAGTGTCACGGTTCCCGACCAGCCTGTACCCGTGGCGTTGGCCTTTCCACCCGTTACGGTGAGAACCGGCGGATCATTGTCCGGGATATTGACCCCGCCGATCGCCTTAAAGCCATCCTCCGTGCCGTCCTTATTCCTGGCAACCGCGAGACAGTAATAGAGTGTATTCATGTTCATGTACTGCTCAAACTGCTTTACCTGCGGTACATTTTTCTCCAGGCTGATCGGGCCGGACGCCACGGTAGTCATGCTGTCGCCGGATTGATTCCGCCGAATCAATTTCCCAACACGGTCACGGAGAGATGCCTTTGCATACATATCAAAGACAGAGGGCCCTTCATTTCCGCTTCCCTGACGCACCGTTTCAATCAGCGCCTCAAGGATAGTCATATTCTGATTCAAGCCAGAGCTCTGGAACTTCTTTAAATCTTCTTGATCCATATTGGCCTCAGTGGCAAATTTTCCTTTCAGAAAATCGGGAATCTGATTATATGCCACCAGAACATAATTCAGCTCCGAGCTCTCCGAGGTTTTAAATTGTACATCCGGGCTCTGGTTGTTCAACGTAATATAGGGCGTCCCCACATCTGTCGTGGTAAACCGGTAACACTGTACCTCAGAATAGTTCTGCGCCGTATTCTGAATGACAAAGTAAACGATATAGTCTGTCTGTGGAGACAGATCCTCCACCGAAAGCTTTACCACGCTGGACTGGCATGCAGTATTGTCATACTTGATACTGGGATTTTTACTGTAACTCTTCTCCGGATTCAAAATATCCATGACCTGCGGCTGATTGAAAGAGGGCATAGTTATTGTATTGTTGCCTTCTGTAGGGAGGCTGGAATAGTGAGGCTCATCCTTATAGTTATTGCCGTCCTTGTCTGTTGTCAGGATATCCCCTTTCGGTGCCACTACATAGTAGACCGTACCCGGCCGGTTCAGCAGCAGCTCCATCTGTGCATCGGTCGCACCAGGAGTAAACTTGGGGTATCCGCTTGTAAACTCCGGGATACTCTGGTCGCTGAAGGGCACTTTCAACGTAAAGTCTTTCGGCAGCCCAATGTCTGTGAGATCGCCGTTTACCACTGTGTCCATCCAGTTTTGTTCCGTCACCGATGTCGCCATCATACGCAGATCATTGTCTTTTCCCGCCACCACGTTGACGCGGATATTGACCCGTCCGTTCCACGCCTGCTTGTCCCTCTCCCCGTTCACGCTGGTAAATTCCATGGCGTACTCGTAGGTCTGTCCTTCCTTGAGTTCGTTAAGCGGGTCAAAATCGGTCATCGTTTCGCCCACCTTCAAGAAATCCTTGGTCAGACTGACGCCCAGAAAGCCTTCAGTTGCAGAGGAAAGCGTAATTGTAACTTCGCCCTTCTTGTTCAACTGCTCCCACGGACCTCCGTCGGTGCTCCGATAGAGGTTAAAGCTCAGATTGGTATCCGTCCAAATGAGCATATCCCAATCAATGAAGTCGCCTACTTTATCTGTGGTCACAGGGTCCAGCTTCCATACCGCATTAACCGTTTTCTTATTATCGGGACCCGATCCGACCGTGATTTCAGCCTGGTTGACAGTGGAAATATTTACCTGGGCAAATACCGTTGTAAACTTGTCCAGAGTCACCTTACCCATGACATTCTTACTCTCAGAGGTATCCGCGATCTTTCCGGCCTCAATCTCAAAGTAATAAGTCGCACCGCTCTGGAGGTTGAGGGCGGCATCGGCACTTCCGCCCGAACCCGGGAACACGACCACCGTCTTGCCATCCTCCTGCTTGATCACCACATTTTCGTAATTGATCGTCCAGTTGTCCTTGTCATCCTTGTAATCCACAACCTGAGTGGCCGGGCCGTTTCCGGTGTCCTGGTAGAGCTTGATGCTGTCCCGCAGCAGCCCGGCCAGCTTTGACTTCGGCTCGGTGCCAGCCGCCACCTTCTGATAGAGCTCATACAGGTTCTGGTTCGTCCCCGCGTCCTGAATCCCCTCGCTGAACACCAGCCGGACATCGGTATTGGGCAGTGGGGTAGTGGAGTCGGTTCCGTTATACTTGGTGAACTCCTGGGTTACAGTGGGCGCATTGGGATCCAGCGTATGAATCGTAATCTTTCCCACCGTCTCCGAGTAGTTTCCCGCCTTATCCTGGGCCACATAATAGAGGTCATAAGCAGTTTCTTTCTCCAGGCCGCTGACGGTAAAGGAGACGTCCTTCCCCTCGGTCATGGTAACCTTTCCGTTCTTGAGTGCGTTCATACCGGCCGACACCTGGAGTTTGGCGTTGTCGCTGCTCAAATCCACCTTTCCGGACTGTCCGGCCAGGGGCTTGGGGTACTCCTCCCCCTCCTTCACCACCACCCAGTACAGAGTGCCCGCCTCGTTCAGGTTGGCATACAGCCCCACAGAGGTGGCATTCACCTTATTTACTGTAGGGTTGGTATTGAAGCGGGGCGGTGTACCGTCTACGGTGGTAAAGGACACCTTTTTGACGGCGGAACTCTGCCCACCGTCCACGTCGGTGAGCCACAGGTACAGGTCGTAGGACTCCAGCTCCTCCAGAGGGACGTTGTTCACGTCAAATGTATTGGAGACGTTCTTGGTCACATCGAGGGTTCCAAAGCCCAGATTGCCGCTGACGGCGTTGGCCTTAAAGTCGTTGGCCGTGGGGGCGGACGCCCCCTTGGGCAGCACCGCCCAGTACAGCCGGCAGGACTTGGTGGCCATGGTCGTCACCTGCCCGGAGGTGCTGGTGATTTTGGACATATAGGGGTAACCGGAGGCGAAATTGGGCACGGTGTTGTCCGGCGTAGTAAAGGAGATGACCTTCAGCGGGCTCCGCTCCTCCCGCGCGTCCACAAAGACGGCGGACAGGTAATAGGAGCCGTCGGAGGTCAGGCCGCTGATTTTGACGCTGCCCGGCTGGCTGGAGCCGGTCAGGCTCAGGGTGCCGCTCTTGACAATCTTGGGGCTGTAGGACGAGGGGTTGAGCAAATCGTCCACCCCCACGGAGCCGTCGGTCACCGAGGTGACCGCCCAATAGACGGTACCCTTCTTATTAGCGCTGAACCGGGCGGTGGCGCTGGTGGGCGCCAGATCCGTGACCTCCGGGTAGCCCGCCAGCAGCCTCGGGTCCGCCGAGGACTCCGCCGCCGCTTCACTGTCCATCTTCTCCCCGTCAATGGTGGCCTCCACGCCGGGCCGGATGGTGATTTGATCCGGCAACATCGTCACCGTGCTGCCCGGGGCGTTGACGGTCAGGTGGCCGATGTCCCCGTCGCCGGTCACGGAGGTGGCCACGTCCAGGTTCACGTTGTCCACCTCAGCGCCCGAGGCAATGTTCAGAGTCGAATCCGTAGCTTTTTCGTCCACGTTAATGGTATCCACATGTCCGCTGGCGACGCCAATGCTGGACTTGGGCGTCAGGTTCGTGACCTCCTTGACATTGCCCGCCAGGTTGAGGGAAAGGCCGTCCTCCCCCTCCAGGGCGATCCTGCTCAGGCCGTACCCCGCGGGGGTGCGGTCGTCCAGATAGGCGTCGGTGCGCACGCTGGTATGTTCAATGACCCCGTCGCCCTCCACGCGGATGGAAATCTGCTGGTTGGGGATGTTGTCCACAATCAGCTTGGGCGCGTTCACATTGCGCAGCACAATGCTGTCGTCTCCGCCGCCGCTGATGACGATCTCCCCCAGCACGGTCACATTCTCCAGCGTGATCTCGCCCAGATCCACGCCGCCCGTTATGTAGAGGTTGCCGCCCACCACGGTATCCCTCAGGGTGACGCCGGAGCTCGTAATGGTTACATTGCCCCAGGTGCTCCCCAGGCTGTGGACTCCGGCTGTCTGCACCGGGGTGCCCACGGCCTTTACCACCAGGATCGCCGCCTCTCCGCGGGTAATCTGGTTCTTGGGGCGGAAGCTGCCGTCCGGGTAGCCGTTCACCAGGCCGTACCGGGCTGCCGTGGCAATATAGCCCCGGCTCCACTCACTCAGCTCCCGGCTGTCGGTAAAGCTGGTGTTCTCGCCGGTATCCGGCTGCAGCATCAGATTTCGGGTGAGGATAATGGCCGCCTCCTCCCGGGTAATGCTGCTGTCGGGGGAAAAGGTGGTCTTGGACGTGCCGGAAATATAGCCCTCCGTATAGGCGATATCCACATCCTCCGCATACCAGGCGGAATCCGGCACATCCTGGAAGGGATCGCCCCCCAGCTTCTCATAGCCCAGCGCCCGGTTGATCACCGTCACAAACTCTGCCCGCGAAATGGGGTTGTCCGGTCGGAGGTTCCCCGATATATCCCCCCGCATAAAGCCCCAATCCACCATCTGCTGCAAATAGGAGTCTGTATAGGCTGCCCCGGCCTGGCGAGGCAGCTGCGGGAGCAGCCCCAGCAGCAGGACGCATGCCAGCAGGGTGGCGCCTACACGGCGCACAGTTCCCTTCCAGAGGTTCATCATCGTTTCGCCATCCTTTCTCTTGCTCTGCTTACATTTCTGCCGTATGCCGGAACTGAAGGCTGAACACGGCCTCACAGACCATATTTTCTTCCTCACGGAGCATATCAACAAACTCCGCCGCATAGAGAGGAATCGGCTCCGGAGAGGGCCGCTCGCGTAAAATCTTTACCCTGAGTACCAGCGGCTCTGCTGTAACCGGGATTACAATCTCGGCTACCTCGTCCACCTCCAGCTTCCGGGCGCAGAAAAAGGCCGCTCCGCCGCAGCTCAGATCGTTGCTCAATACCGGCATCCGCCCGCGCCACCGGCCGCTCACCGGATAGAGGAAGCTCTCAAACCGCACCGGCATGCGCAGGTTGCGGCGCACCTCCTCCCCCAGCATGCGCACCGACTCTACCGAGACGAGATTATCCCGGCACCGGACAATCCGCCCTTCCATCGCCGGGAACTGCTCCGAGGTTCCCACCAGGCTGATGTACTCATGCCCCAGCACCCGCTTGATATCCCCGTGGGCGATCCGGAGCTGCCAAACGTTTTTTTCCGGTCCATCCTCGGAAACCCCCTGGGCCACCGGGGCTCCCCGGCTGTCCAGCAGCATGTATTTATAGCTCATCGCATGCTCACTCCTTTGCCTGCTTCGCCTCCGGCCGTTCCCGGCGCTCCCGGCGGTATTTCTCCGGGTCCGACGGGTCGAACTGCAAAAAGTAAATGTAAATGTCCACGATGGCCTGATAGAGCTCCTCCGGAATCTCCCTGCCCAGCTCCATCTGGGACAGAATGGTCGCCAGGGAATTGTCCTCATAGACGGGAACGCCGCTGTCCACCGCCACTTCTACAATCCGCTCGGCCAGGTGGCCCATGCCGGACGCCACAATCACCGGCGCACCACTGCCCGGGCCATATTGCAGGGCCACCGCGCGCCCGGAGCCGCCCTGTTTAGATTTTGACATTGATACCGCGCTCCCCTTCAAACAGTCCCGGAAATACTTCCGTCAGCGTCAGCGGACGGGTGTGCTTCTGTACCTGGACACTTCTCCCCTTCAGGCCGTGATCGGCCAGAATCTGCCCTAAATCCTCCGCAATCAGGCTGCTGTGGGCTGTCACACTGTCCGGGCCGTCGACACTCCCATCCACCTGCTCCTTTCCGGCCCCCAGTGTCATCTCCAAAAAGCCCACTGAGGGGAGATCCATCTTGAACAGGAACTGGATCTTATGTCCGTCCCCGCGCCCATCCCGGGCCTCCTCCCGCTCCTCCGCGTCCGGGTCCACCCATAACTCCGAGTACATCCGCCTGCCCTCCCACTCCAGCGGGACAATGGTATGGTGCAGCGGGAGGAATACGCTCTCATTGAGCAGCATGGACCGCACGATCTCCTGAAACGCCTCCCGCAGGTCCGTGCCGTATTCTCCCTGCAGCGCCCGCTGCGCCGTCCGGGCCAGCTGCTCCGTAAATGTATCCGCCTGGGCGGCCTTGGTAAACTGGTTCTCCCGGAGCAGCTTCCACAGCGTCTGATCGTCCAACTGATTGAGACCGGCCAGGGTATCTCCATAGCCGCCCAACTGCCGGAACGCCAGCATGACCCCCTCCTCCGCGCCGTTTTCATAGCGGGCCATATGCAGCATCAGCATCCCAAGCAGCGTCCGTGCTGTTCCCATATCGTGATAACGCTTGATATAAGAACCCAGGTAGGGCAGAATCTGTCCCTGCAGCAGCTCTAAATTCTCCGCCCGCGCCCCGGCCTGAAGGCCGTTTTCCAGCTTCCCCGTCAGCTCAGCCAACTGTCCCCTCCAACTCTGGGGCAGATAGTCCGAAAGCTGCCGGAGCAGGGAGAGCATGCTGCGTCCAATGTGACCCGTGGCGGAAAAATCACTGTAGCGTTTGGCAAAGTTCAGAATTGCCCCCCGCACGGTATCGCCGGGCGTCTTTTGATAAACCTCCCTCAGCAGGGAGAAGAGGGGCCCTGCAAATCGGTTGCCCGCCTCCATCTGCGTCTGAAAAAACTGTCGGAACGCATCGGGGTCCATTTTAAGCAGTTCCAGAAATCCGGATAACTCTTCTGTCACACCTGCCGCCAAGCCGGGCGTGGTTACCAATCCCTGCATCAGTGTGACCATCTTGGACAGTTCCGCCCCCAACTCCGGCATATCCCGCATCTGCTGCAGGAAAAACTGAAGGTTGGAATCATAGCGCAGCACACCGGAGTTCAGCGCATCATTGGCCCCCTGCTGATCGGTACGGGCGTCCGGCCGGCCCACCCGGCTGGGGTCCGGGATGTTCTGAATCCGGGTGTCACTTGGCTTTGGGGCTGCCGGCAGTGTGCGGTTGTTATTCGAGGCGTCATAATTGGGAACCGGATTGGTCACGCCCACTAAATTCGCCACGTGCAAATCACCCTTTTCTAAAATCTCATTCCTGGAGAGGGTGGCAATGCGGCCGGATTCCACTCCATGTATCTTTTTCGCGTTCTGCTCTTATTTTTTGGCCAATCCTGTCGATCGGAACATCAGAAGTTCAACGCAAAGGAAGGATGTACCGATGGGCAATGGAAACGACAGCATTTTAGAGGCATACCTTTTCGAAACCAATTCCCTGCTGGAGCAGCTTGACAGCCTTGTTTTGGCCGCCGAGGAAAAGGACAGCTTTTCCGAAGAGGATGTCAACACGATCTTCCGCATCATGCACACCATCAAGGGCTCTTCAGCCATGATGGAATACAGTTCCCTGATGACAATCGCACACCGGGCGGAGGATCTGTTTGCCATTGTCCGTGACAAATCGATGGAGATTGTCCCGGAGGCGCTGCGCCCCGCCCTGTTCGACCTGCTGTTCCAGATCATCGAC
>ENA-OPBN01001367-OPBN01001367.1-human-gut-metagenome-genome-assembly--contig:-NODE-1367-length-11405-cov-2.389251_pt1 | contig 11405 bp, 8 predicted proteins | sample MGYA00241068_ERZ501452 | MGnify/ENA primary metagenome ERZ501452 (study PRJEB25962, sample SAMEA2042507) | human gut metagenome | biome: human gut; feature: human-associated habitat; material: faeces... | reverse complement strand
ATTGATATACTTCAGGAGCCGAAACCTGTACTCCGGCCCCACAGAAGGCACTGCTGCTTACAAAAGAGTCTGAAAAGCTTCCTTCTTTTACCAGACACATACTATCCGAAAGTCGGTTGTACTCCAGTGAAACCTTACAGCTTTCCAGCTGAAATGGAATCGGAACCGGCTGGGTCCATGGCCCATGCTCCTGCTGCTCTCCCAGCGCCTTTAACTGTACAGATCCGTTTGTAAGGAGAATCTCATCTTCTGCCGCCCTTGCTTCTGCATCTGGATCAAGATGGTAATATTCTCTTACCGTATGCTTTCCCTCACACCAGATATCATTGACAATCAGCCACAGCCCCTCTCTGGCTGTCATAACCTTCCTCGTAACCAGACAGCCTTCTCCGTTTGCAAGCCTTCCGCGGTAAGCCATCTCGCAGTAGGAGATTCCTTCCTTTTCCCGGTAATATGTCTTAAAACAATCCCCGTAGGAATGAAAGCTCCATGAACCGTCCGGACGGATCAAAGAACCGTCGTCAATCACACAGACATTGTGGGCCTGAAGCATTTTAAACTCCATCCTCAGCGGTTCATCCTCCCGGTAGGAATACCGGCCACTGTCAATCAAAAATGGTTTTCCCTGATAGTACAGGGAAATGTGCGTCAGATCCCCATGACCATGACCGCTTCCCTGAGGGCCGCAGGAAAGGTATGTGTAGTTTGCGTCCTCTTTCCAGCTGCTCCGTATATAGATATTACCTGTATCCTGGGCATGATAGTCCAGGCGCTCCGGCTCCCGGGATACAGCTGCTTCATACCGCTCCGCTCCCTTTCGTCCAAAAAGCCACAGGCTTTCCAGATCCAGAGCCTCATATCCGCCAAACCGGAATACGCTATTTCCAGTAAGAACAGACGCCTTTACCATAATGTCCCTTACATCAGTCCGGTCACTGTCACACTGGGCCGGCTGCCTGTGATCTGGACCGGCACAATAAAGCACATAGAGGCTCATTTTCTCTATAAGGGCTTTCAGCCAATCCCATTCCTCCGGAAAATCGCTTCTGTATCTCTCTGGACACAGATTATTTTCTTCCAGTTCTTTCCATTTCATCAGCCGCATGGAGGCCAAAAGTACCTCCATATGGTACATGACAGACTGCTCCCAGTGGGAACCGTCATCCATAACCTGCAAATCAAGCTGGCGCTTTAACTCCTGCCAGGCCCATTTTCCCGTATCAGGATGACAAAGACTGTCTCCGAACAGCAGATAACCCTCGCAGATCGCTGTTGTCTGAAGAAGCCCCCAGTTGCTTAAGGTATATTTCCCGATGTAACGCTGTCTTAAATTTTCAAACTGCTCATCCAGCTTTAAGAGAAGCTCATCCAGCTCCTCCTGCGTGAGCATCCCGTTTCCTGCCAGATGGAGGATCAGATCTTCCCAGTTCATACAGCGGATTCCCGTATCTATGGTACGGGTGCTGTCAGAGCCTTCAGGCAGTATGGGATTATGACACATCCAGTGAAACAGATACCACTTCAGCTTATCTGTATAAGCCTCGTTTCCTGTCAGGTAATAGGCCATCATAAGCTTATGAAGGTAATCGTGGCGGTTTAACATAAATATCCACTCCGGATCCCCGTTTGGCGTCCTCTGCCACTCCATCTCTGTCAGGGTATAGGGCTCTCTGCATGGCTCCATATCCCATTTATCTGCAAACACAAAGGTCTGATCCATCAGCTCCCCGGCCCGTATAAGAAGCTCTTCCGCCTCTGCTTCCTCCCGTTTTTTCATATAACCGGCTGCAAACTCCGGATCAAATCCTTTTACAAAATTCTCTGCCCGTTCTGTCACGGCGGCGAGAATCTTCTTTCTTTCCTCTGTCATTTTTTCTCCTTTTAATGCACCAACAGGGGAGCCGCCGAAATGCGTCTCCCCTGGGTAAATCTCCCCTTTTGGAATCCTTTTTTATGCGATCACATGAAGGCAGGACAGTACCACGCCGATGATGATCGTTAAAACAACTAACTTGTAAGTGGTCCACTTCTTTACCTTGATCAGGTAGAAGATCAGACCTGTAAATAATACAGGCAGCAGATTTGGCGCAATAGCGTCAATCATGTCCTGAATTGCAACGATCTTCTGCTGGTTATCAGGCATCTGCGCCACATACTGGATTGGCGTTGTAATCTTTACGAAGTTTACAGCCAGTCCGGAAATAACGGTTACGCCGATCATGCTTGCCACGCTGGAAATCTGCTCCATACGGGTGCTCAGGCTTTCGATAATGCTGGTTCCTACCTTATATCCCCACATACCGGTAGCGATCTTTAAGGCTAACAGCACCAGGTTCATTCCCAGGAAGAACAGGATCGGTCCCATGATCAGGCCTTCCTGTGCCAGGGATGCGCCGATGGTTGCAAAGAGGGGCGCCAGACAGAACTGAGCCAGAGAATCGCCGATACCTGCCAGCGGTCCCATAAGAGCCATCTTGATGTTACGGATTTCCTTGGAAGGAGTCTTATTTTCCAGCATAACCAGATGAAGACTGGTAATAAATGGAAGGAAATGGATATTGGTATTGAAAAACTCAATATTTTCTCTTAATGCTTCCTGAAGCTTATCATCGTCATCCTTGTACAGCTTGCGCAGAGCCGGATACATTACATTGGCATAGCCAAGGCCCTGATAGTTTCCGTAGTTAAATCCGTTCTGAAGGAAAAAGGCACGCAGGGATGTTTTTAAATAATCTTTCTTTTCCAAACGATTAGATGCCATCTTCAAACTCAACCTCCACTTCTTCTACTGAATCTTCACCCTTTCTGCCAGCATTGAAAAATACCAGCAGCGCGATTGCTGTTCCCAGGATCGCTACGCCCATTACAGGAAGCTTCATATAAGCAATTGCAATGTAGCCTAAAAGTACGAATGGGATCAGCTCTCTCTTTGCCATTACGTTTAAGATCATGGCAAAACCTATAGCAGGAAGCATCTTTCCAGCCATACCCAGACCGGTGCTCAGCCATGCAGGAATCAGAGAAATAACCTTCTGAAGTCCTTCTGCGCTGAATGCGCCTCCAAAACCAATGATAAAGCCTACCAGAGCGAAAATACATACAGTAGCGTTGGCTGCCAGACGGAAACCTCTGAAATCCTTGCGGTCTAATGCCTTGTAGGCCAGACCGGTAAGTGTGGTTGCGAATGTATAGGTAGCTGTAATCACAAACTGGAATGCTACTGCAAATGGGAAGGATAATGCCAGGGCAGAACCTGTATCAATGCCGGAATCCTTCATAGTGATTGCCATAATGGTTCCCACAATACCAGGACCCATTGGGTTTGGTGGAACAGATCCGCCCTGAGATACGCCGAATCCCATAAATGCAAGCTCACCGACAGCCCCCATTGCAAGTCCTGTAGGAAGATCTCCCAAAATCAGTCCCACGCCTGCAGACATGATCAGACAACGGTTGGTATAAATACCGAACAGCATACCTGCCAAACAGAATGCGGTCCACAGACCGATCAAAACACACTGCGTAATTGAAATAGTCACTTTTTTTCCCTCCTGTATCCTTTATAAATACTTATTCAGATCGACCTTTCCGGAACCGTCGTCACCGGATGCTGTCGCTCTTGTGTTAAATGTAATTCCATAGGAATCACGAAGCTCTCTTAAAGCTGCCTTGTCATCCTCGCCCAGAGCGATATATTTGCTGATTTCCTCTTTTCCTGGAGCGCGATGGATATTTCCCACATTGATCTCCTTCACCGGAACGCCGCCCTTTACCAGACGCAGCGCATCTGCCGGAGTCTTGCATACAATGAAAATGGTCTGCTTGGGAGAAGCCTTCATGATCACATCACAGGTATGCTGAACAGAGAAGAAACGCATGGCAATGGTCTTTGGAACAACTGCCTTCATTAACATCTGCTGCATAGGATCCTCGCTTGCGCCGTCATCTGCAACGATTACTGTATTTGCACCTAAAGCCTTAATCCAGAGCTGTCCCTGTCCGTGGATCAGACGCTCATCAATACGAAATGCTACAATATTTGGTTCTGCCATTTTTAAATCCTCCATTTTTTACCAATATAACTGCCAATCTTTATAAAACCGCAGTAAAGCTTCCATATAGAAATAATCTCCCCAGATATTTCCCTCATCCACACCTTTACCGGAATGCCAGGAGTAAACGCCATGAAGCAGGATAGGTGCTCCCGGATGCATATCCGGATTTACATATCCCTGAATCAGAGAACGCAGGATGCCGTGCATGGCTCTCCGGTAGGTTTCCTTCTCTTCATCCGTCTCAGGCAGATACTTCATCATCTCATGCATACCGCACACAGCCACAGCCGCTGCTGAGGAATCTCTGGACTGTCCGGAGCCGTCTCCGAAGATCAGATCCCAGTAGCACACATCATCGGCCGGAAGACGGTTTAAGAAATAATTCGTCATGCCCTCAAACAAGTTAAATGCGCTTTCGTCCTTTGTGTAGCGGTAATTAAATGGAATACCGCTGATACCCCAGGCCTGTCCCCTTGCCCATGCAGAATCATCACTATAGCCCTGACGTGTTACACCCTTTAAAGGAGCCCCTGTCTCCGGGTCAAAGTAAAATGTATGATAAGCGGAAGCATCGTCTCTGATTACATAGTTGCAGGCTGTTTCATAGTGGCGCTTTGCCGCGTCTGCATACTTCTTATCTCCTGTTGTCTCCGTTGCCCAGTAAAGCAGAGGGATATTCAAAAGACAGTCAATAATGAGACGGTAATTATCTCTGGCTCCCAGTGCTCCCCACGCCTGAATGAAGCCTCCCTTTTCCTGAAAACGCTCCATCAGCTTGTCTGCCGCCAGAATTCCAGCCCGCTTTCCTGTCTCAGAACCGGTCAGTTTATATCCTGCCACACAGGAAGGAATGTAAAGAAATCCCAGATCATGGTGATCCAGTTCAATACGCTTCTCCACTCGATTTAAGAAAGAAGCCATATTTTCCTCAGCACGTTTCCTGAACTTCTCATCCTTGGTGTACTCGTAGCAGAGCCATAAAAGACCGGTCCAGAAGCCGTCTGTCCATTCGATGTTGTCAATGATCTCATATGTACCCTGTTTTGCAGCTGGCCATGGGAAGCGTGTGCCGAAATACTCCATATTCAGCTCTGTCTGCTTCACTACCCGGTCCATGGCTGTTTTTACCTCTTCCTTTGTAAGGAAGGGCATATTCAAAAAATGCTCCCGATTCTTAATCGGTTCAACCTGAATCGTCTTTATCACTTCGTCCTCCTCCTTATCTTCCGGCTTTTGCCCGGGTATCTTACAGGCCGTCCTCAAACTCAGGCGCTTCCTCTTCTTCCTCGTCTGCCAGAGCTTCCAGACTGCAAAGTCCCTCTTTTCCCGCCTTCATCACACCTGCTGCCAGCTCTTCTAAAGAACCATACATCACTCTTGAAAATACACCTTCCACAAGCGCAGGCATATTGACACCAGAAACTACTGCAAAATGTTTCTCTGTCTCTTCCATCTTAACAGCGGCTGCCATATTGAAAGGCGTTCCTCCGGTAAGATCTGCTAAAATCAGAATCTCCTGTTCCTCCAGACGGTCTGCTGCCTCCTTTAACTGCCCTTTCAGTTCTTCGGAGCTCATTCCCTCTGTAAAATCAACGGCTTCTACCTTTTCAGGCTTACCTGCCACCAGACTTACCGCGCTTAAAAGCCCGGTTGGAAAATGGCCATGTCCTGTTATGATAATCCCTGTCATTTTTCCCTCATCCTTTCTGAATCTGTCACAGATCTGTCAATCCTTAATCTGCGAACAGTCACCCTGTCCTCCCCGAACAGGTTTACTTTTGTTTACCATTCGTATTTCTTTTTTACTTTGTGATATCCCGTACAGCTGTATCTGTTGCCTTTGGTAAATTGGTTTACCTATGGCTTGAGTATAGTATTTTTGATGATTCCTGTCAATACTTTTTTATTTATTTTCTTATATTCTAATATTTTACACAATTTATATATAATGTTTTTGTACATATTGTACGAATCACCATATTTATGCAACTCTCGTTTCTCTTACACGCGTCTCTATTGTTTACCTAATTTCTCCCCATTGGTTTACCATTCATCTTCCAGGTTTTGTGTTTACCTTCTTTTGTTATCCCCGCGGTCATTTCAAAAATCCGACTATTTTCTACGCTTTTCCAATATATAACAGCAAAAAACGGATCTGACCGGCAGGCATTTTTTCCTCCGTTCAAATCCGTTTACCAAATATTTCTCTCTCTTAAGTAAATTTTACCAAACTTCCGCTTCTGCTCTTTCTGCCGTGTATCAGGTGTTCTTCAGTATGACACGTTCTGCCGCATTTGCCGTATGTTCACAGGCATCACAGCATTTTTCCAGATAAATATAGATTTCTCTCCAGACAATTACCTCCAGAGAATCCGAACCCTCTGTATGCAGCCTGCGCATAGCCTGTATAAAAAGGCGGTCTCCCTCTCCTTCCAGTGTATGGAGTTCCACCATAAGTCCATAAAGCTTTTTTGACTTTTTAAAGTTTTTAAATTCCTCCATAAGCCTGCTTAAGGTTTTGCAGCAGCGTGTGATCAAATGGGCAAATGCTTCCGCATCCGGACGGATCGTACGGATATTGTTGATATAAAGCCGGATCATCACATCCTCAATCGTATCGGTCACCTCATCGATTGCCTCACTGAGCAGGATAATATCCTCCCGTTCGATCGGTGTGATAAATTCCTTTACCAGGGCCGCCAGCATCTCATGCTTTTTCTGATCTGCGGCATGTTCGATTCCATGGATTTCATCCAGCCTTTCTGATAAATGGGTCACGTCAAACTCTTTTAAATTCCGTTCCAGCATACGGGCAGCCTCCTCCCCGTACTCTGCACAGATCACGAAATTCTTAAAATAATAATTGTCGCTTTTTTTTGACATTTTCCCTCCCAAGCATTCTGCTTTTCCTAAAACAATACCATAAAAAGCTTCGCCATCAGAAACCCGATCACTCCGCAGCCTGGAAAGGTCAGTACCCACGTCAGCATCATTTCCCTTACGACCTGAAAATTGACAGCCGACAGCCGCTTTACCGCTCCCACGCCCATGACAGCCGTTGTCTTTGTATGAGTGGTACTCACAGGAATCCCAAACACAGAGGATAAAAGCAGGCACAGCGCTCCAGCCAGATCAGCAGAAAATCCCTGATATTTTTCCAGCTTTACCATATCCATCCCTACTGATTTAATAATCTTTTTTCCCCCAATCGAGGTTCCTGTCCCCATGATCAGAGAACAGAGGAGCATCATCCATACAGGAAGCCGGATCCCTGCTGCATTGTCATTTCCTCCGGACAGACAGATTCCAAGAAGCAGTACCCCCAGAAACTTCTGCCCATCCTGAGCGCCATGCATAAAAGCCATAGCTGCCGCTCCTCCGATCTGAGCTCCCTTAAAAAAACCGTCTGTCCTTCTCCGGTCGAATCTCCCGCACAAAACGGATACCAGCTTGCAGACAAAAAAGCCCAGAACAAACCCCAAAACCGTCGAAAGTCCCAGTCCGTAGATGACCTTGATCCATTCACTGCCATTGATGCCCCAAATGCCGCCCTGCATTGCAATGGCAGCGCCTGAGAGCCCTGCGATCAAAGCGTGGCTCTCACTGGTAGGAATGCCGAAATACCAGGCCAGCACCGCCCATGCCACAATGGCAAACAGAGCCGCGCAGAGAGCTATAAGAGCCCGATGATTATCTCCCCCAAAATTTACCATATTTGTAATGGTCATGGCCACGGTAGAATTTACCATAGTCATCACCATTACTCCGGCAAAATTGCAGACAGCTGCCATGATGATCGCCAGCTCCACATCCATAGACCGTGTAGAAACACAGGTCGCAATGGCATTGGGGGCATCCGTCCACCCATTTACGAAGATCACACACAGGGTCAGAAAAACAGTGATCATTAAAGCCGGACTTCCAAGAACCTGTTTCCAGAAAAAGGCGAATGAAAGATCCATGTAAGTTCCATCCTTTTACACATTTCAGTTTCATCTTATCACGACCTGCATATGATGTAAAGGCACGGAGATTAAAACTTCTGCATCCGGTCAATATCTATAAAAAATACGGTAGCTCCGCCCACCTTTACTCCTTTTGTCACATCCACCATTGTCATACCGTTAAATTCACTGACCAGGCGCTCCTCTTCCCGCTCGGTACAGCTGCTGCGGATATAGCCCAGTATTTCCTCTTCTCTTTCTTTTGGAATACATACCATCAAAGTAATATTTCGTTTATTCAGATACAGTCCTTCTGTACAGAATTTAGTTGCCAGTACATGATTGTGGATAAATGCACTGGACAGCCTGGGAAAATCCAATTCCTGAACAATAATGATCAAAAGCTCCATACCCGCTCTCCTTTCCCTGTCTTATGACAGACCTGTAAGCACACCAAGAATCACAGCTGCAGAACCGCAGGCTGCAAGCAACGCCTGAAAACGGATCTGAAATTTCGCCCACTGGCCCCATTCCAGCCTGGCTGCGGCAAGGGCTCCCAACAGACAGCCCGATGTCGGAACAATAAAATTCGTAAAGGCATCGCCCAGCTGGAAGGCAACGACTGCCACCTGACGCTCCACGCCTACCAGATCTGCTAATGGCGCCATGATCGGCATAGTGAGCGCAGCCTGCCCGGAACCGGAAACAACAAAGAAGTTGAACACCGACTGGAACAGATACATAAACCAGGCAGAAATCACCGGCGGGAAATTCTTCATCCCATCACTGAGCGTATGAAGAATAGTATTGAGAACGGTTCCCTGAGACGGATCTGTACCACCCAGAATGATAATGATCCCCTGCGCCATACCTACACAAAGAGCCGCTCCCAGAAGATCTGCCGCTCCATGGTCAAAGGCTCTTGGAATATCATTCAGCCTCATATCATTTAAGTGAAATGCAACGCCAATGATGCCTGCCGCAAGGCCCATTACAAAAAACTGGGAGGCTATCTCCGGAATATAATACCCCTTTTCCACTACGCCCCAGATGGTCCAGATAATACATAAAAATACATCCAGGATGACCAGCTTGTGCCCCAGAGTGAAGGGCAGCTCATCTCTGCCCCGTTTTGCAAATTCCTCGCGATACTCCTGATCGGACTCATAGGCTGCAGATAATTTCGGATTTTTCTTTATCCTTGCCGCGTACCGCATGGTAAATACAATTGTAAGGACTGTAAAAAAGATCCACAGCGGGATACGAAACCATGCGCCGGACATAACCGGAACTCCGGCAATTCCCTGTGCCACAGCCAGACCAAATGGATTCTGCCAGGAGCTGCCAAAGCCAATCTGAGTTGCCACATAGCTGCACATGATGCCTACGATCGCATCATATCCCATAGCAATAAACATGGGAACCAGGATCATTACAAAGGGAATTGCCTCTTCTCCCATTCCAAAAACTGCTCCACCAAGAGAAAACAGTACAAAAAGTATCGGAATCAGCAGTTTTTCTGCTCCCTTTGCCTTACGGATCAATCCAATCAATCCGGATTCAATCGCACCTGTACGGATCATGATACCAAATGCACCACCTACTACCATAAGGAATGCGATAATCTCGATTGCAGAACTATTTACGATTCCGTTATACATATAGTTGAAGAATCCTGTTCCACCATCTCCACTAAAGAGTGCTACTCCTTCTGTTACTACATTTCCTGCATCATCTGTCAGATACTGGAAACTTCCGTCTTTGATTACTGTACGGGTTTTCTCAACACCATTGATCATATATGAAATATCCTGTGTTTCATAAAATCCCTTTGGTACAAGGAATGTCAGAAGTGCTGCGATAACAACTACTAAAAAGATGATAATGTAAGTATCAGGCACTTGGAATCCCTTGTTAAAGGACTTTAACCCTTTTCCTTCTTTTTTGCTCATTTTTGAGTCTTCCTCCCATTTTTTGATATACCATATTAGTGTACCATAGAATGCGTAAAATCCAAGTGAAAATTTACATATTTTATGTCATTCTTCTGTATTTTTATACATCAAAAAAGAACCCGGCTTCTGCCGGGCCCTTTCATAGCTAACTTTGTATATGTTTTGAGAATAACCTTTCGTTTCACTTACTCTGCCGGATTCCCTGCTTCATTCTCTACATTTTCCTTCTTCTCTTCTGTTTCCGTAATTGTTTCTTCAGTCTCCTCCTTTTTTTCAGTGGTCTCAGTTTCTTCTATTTTCTCCTCTTTTCCTGCATTCTCTGTTCCCTCCGGCTTCTCTGTTCCCTCCGGCTTCTCTGTCTCACCTGTTTCATGGGTATAATATACAAATACCTTCACATCCTTATCCACCGTAAATCTAGGATCCAGATTTGATTCCAGTGTATGACCATCAAATTTCTCCACCGGAGTTGTGATGATGCTTCCGTTTTTCACACGCCCTTTGCTCTGAGACAATACCTTATCATCTGTCGTACAGAGATAAACTATCGTAAAATTATAATATCTTGCATAGCGAACCTCAAAGACGTTTTGGGAACTGATTTTATTCAGTGTAAACGGCGTAATCTCCTGATCAAGTTCATAGCCCTCAAAGGTTTTCTTTTTCGGTGTAACGGTGGTGCCAGCCCTTCCGGTTCCTTTTACCACGTTCAGAACGCGTCCATTTTCATCTACATATTTGATCTGGTACTCTGTTGTGACCAGATGATCCGGTTTCTGAGATATCAGATACTCCTTAACTGCCTCCGGTCCGTATTTCGTTCCTGTTGCCTTCAGCGAATTCGGACTCCAGGTTTTGTGAGATCTCTCGTTCCGAATCTTATCATCCGTCAGATTGATGTACTTGTTTCTGAGATTTCCAAATCCATAGGAATTGCCTCCAATTGGATCCTCCCAGGTTACATCCACATGATACCAGTCACCATCCAGCTTAACCAGATTCCATGCATGGGAGGAATTGTGGATATATCTTGCATCCAGTCCGCAGAGCTTGGCTGTCTGCAGAAATGCATCTGCATATCCGGCACACTGTGCCTTGCCGAGAATGATACAGCTGTATGCGGTAGAGCGGGACCAGTCGCTCTTGGACTGATACCGGCAATTCTGCACCAGCCATTCGATAATCTTAATCTCCTTTTCCATGTCACTCATGCCATCGGTAATATATTCCTGTTTAAATTTCTCGATAGCGGCTTTTGTTTCCTTCCACTGGCTGGAAGTCATCATGCCGAAATTCGCTGTCTTGAAATCATTGGCAGAACCGGACACCGATCCATCTGCATAATCATCCCATTCATCATCGTCATCATCCTCATATCTGTGACTGCCGCCATGAGAACCTCCGCCGGATCCTGTTTTTCCGGATGTTCCGCCTCCGACACCGGCGGGTCC
>ENA-OPBN01001358-OPBN01001358.1-human-gut-metagenome-genome-assembly--contig:-NODE-1358-length-11482-cov-2.200228_pt1 | contig 11482 bp, 10 predicted proteins | sample MGYA00241068_ERZ501452 | MGnify/ENA primary metagenome ERZ501452 (study PRJEB25962, sample SAMEA2042507) | human gut metagenome | biome: human gut; feature: human-associated habitat; material: faeces... | reverse complement strand
GACTCTTCGGATCAAGAAATGCTGATGGTTCATCTAATAATAATATCTCTGGTTTCATTACCACCACACTAGCTAAGCCTACCATTCGCTTTTGTCCTCCAGAAAGATGATTAGCCATTCGATCCAGCAGATCTTCAATCTTAAATAATTTCGCAAATTCCGCAATTCTTTTATCAATTTCAATTTTATCCAGTTTTTGATTTATCAACCCAAAAGCTAAATTATCACGAACTGTAGGTAAAAAAATCATATGATCTGGATTTTGAAAAACAAGACCTGCTACCTCTCTTATTTGTATCAATGTTTCTTTTGATAACATAACTCCATTAATTTTAATCTCACCTTGCGTTTCCACCAGCCCCAATAAGCTTGATAATAAAGTTGATTTCCCCGAGCCGTTTTCTCCAACAATAGCAATACACTTCTGCTGTTCAATCTTTATCGACACATTATCAAGAGCTCTAATTGAATTATTATAAAGAACATTTAAATTATTTACTACGATTCGTTGTGGTTTACCATAACGATTAGCATATTCAAGCAATCCATCAATTAAAGCTTCACCAATAATTTGTAAACTAGGAAAATCAACTTCTTTAATTAAATAATCGCTTTCTCCGGCAATTACAGCATAAACATTTAACTCATTGGTTTTATCTGTATTAGTCATTGGTAAACAGACAACATCAACACATAAACGTTCTGCATTTTCACGCTTAGTTTCAAGCTCATGTTCACCTAAATAGCCAAAATCATAGCGATTTAAGTCAATTTGTGGTTCATGAACAAAAATAGCACTCTCCTTAAATTTACCATCTTCAACATATATTTCAATAATTTCATCAGACTCACTACGATTTTGATCTTCTTTAATCCCATTTGCAAATTCTTTTAATAATTCTAAAATTACCCTTGCTTCCTCAACTTCTAATAAGCATGGAATATATCCCGCTTCATTACGAAAAGCAGCCAAATAGTTATCCTCATCTAATGCCACATCAAAATCAAGTTCCTGTTCAGATAATAAAATAGTCCAGCAGTTACAAAATGCATTATTTATTCCTTCATTAGCAAGATTATAAAAACCCTCTAAAAGATCATTATAAGTTTCAAATAATTCAATCACATAACCTTCTAATGTTTTTAAAATAACCCAATATGTAGTTTGGTTAGATACTAGTTTAATCACTTGATTATCAGTAAACTCACGTTTCTTCACTAATTCTTTTAACTGCTCTAAAATTTCAATAAACTCATTTTTTAACGGGCTATTATTTAATATTTCATCAACCCCTAACAATGATAAACAACTATTAATATCTTCTAGATCAAAATTAATATCCAGATCATCTCGACTTAATATAATTTCTTGATAACGTTCAATTCCCCCACAATCCTCTATCAAATTATTACCACAAAATTCAACTACAACAGGATAGTGCTCAACGCCCTCTAACTCTTGTTCAACCGTAATTAAAAGTTGCCAATCATCACCAAAGTCATAATGGTAGTAAATTACCATTTCTTTTTTTAAATAATCCGCAATCCGTTCAAGATTATCAACTATCTCAACGTCATCATTTATCTGATTTTCAATATCTGTTTCACCACCAGGAATCCAGATCCCTAATTCCTTAATCCTAAATTCATATAGATGATAATCTTCAAAACCAAATAAAGTTTGGATTAACTGATGCAGATCTTCAAAACTAATTATTGCAGGTATTTTAATACGCCGCCATATAGGATCCGCACACCCCTCCACATCTATCCTCAATTGATATCCATTCATCTTTTATCTCCTCAGTTCTATATAAACTATTATAACAAATTATATTATTGAAGTAACGCCTTTATATTGAGAAGATAAAAGGGATTTATAAATAATTATCACGCTCGACTATTTTCAACAATCAATGTTAAATGTTTTGTGAAATAACGATTATAAATCACAATAATTTGGCCAATAAATCCAGCAGATAATATTGTTCCTATCCCAATTCCAATAATTTTCCCCGCCAAACAGTATGTAGTAATAATTGTGACAAGCATCATTCCACAATCAAATAATAATTTTGTCTTACCAAACTCTTTGTCAATCACCTGGCTTAATGCTTTGACCATACCATCAGCAGGATTAGGAATTAAATCTAACGTTACAACAACATATGCTCCTAAAGCAGTAGCTAAAATAGCAATCGCTAATAGAACTAATGCAACAGGTAATGAAGTAACTGTAAAATTTAATAAGTTATTATAAAAATCTAAAACATATCCCATAAAATAAGAAAATGGAATTTGTAATAAAACTTTAAAATCTAATTTCTGATAAATCAATAATTGCACTCCAACAAAAATAATATATAAAATAGTTGTTGCCATCCCTAATGATAAATTGGTCATTTCACTAATTCCAAATGGAACTGAATTAATTGCCGCAACCCCTAAACCAGTTTTTGTATTTAAGACAATTCCAAATCCTAAAATCAATATCCCTAAAAAATATAATCCTAACCTTTTTGCCATAAACACCCTCCTTATTTTTCTTTATTTTACAATATTACTTGATATTATCAGTTCTTTTTCAACAAAAGAAAAAATATCCTTCCAAAAGAAGAATACTTCATCAATCAATTTTTAAATTGACAATTCCAGTTTTTGAATATCGAAAAACTAAATATAGCCATTTTGCTTCAATCAACTCTTGTTTTCTGTTCAATAGATCACTATATGTCACAATAATAGTATTATACTTTTCTAAAACTGCCGCAGCCTCTTTCCAGATTTTTCCCTCGATTAAATCGTAGTTATCAATTACTTGAGCAACGATCATTGAGTCTATTTCTCCTGCTTGTGCCATTTGATTTAAAATTTCACAAGTCTTTTCTTTACTAAAAGAAGTTTTATAACTGCGCTTTCCACATAGTGCACTTACAATATCACTTATTGCTACAATCCGCTACTCTTGAGTCAACTGGTTTTCCCATAAACTATGCGGATAACCTGAACCATTCAGTTTTTCATGATGCCGACACGCAATTTCTAAAATTTCTTGATCTATTTTTTCTTCTAATAATTCTCTTGTTTTAAGAACATGACTACGCATTATTATCATTTGCTCTTGAGTCAGTTGACCCGGATATTCTAATATTTCAATTGGAATTCCAATTTTACCAAGATCGTGCATCATTGCACCATAATAGATCTTTTTTGTCTGTTCAGAACTTAAGCTTAATAATCTTGCTAACTCTAAAGATATCGTGCATGTGGTAATAGTATGTGTAACTGTAAAATAACTACGAAAATCAATTAGAGAAACTAACATATTTAAATAACTATCCAACTATTCTAATGAAAGCGAAATATTTAAACTAGTTACTTTTTGCCATTTTGAAAATGGATTAGTTGTAAATTGATAGACTTGATCAACCTGCCAATAAAGAGTAGTAACCAAATTTTCTACAAATCTAGTTCCTGACTCCTTATCTAAGTAATCTTTAAGCATGCTATAATCATTTGAAGTTTGTAAAAATACATCAATTCGATCACACAAATTAATAATCTGAGAGATATTTTTAATTTCGTCATCAATATAAATCATTTTTTGATAATCAAGATGATGATAAAGAATAGCAGGTGCCAATTTATCTAGTGGTGAAAAGTTCTTTATGAACAAATAACCATAAATAGCATGTTGCCATATATTTTTTGTCTCAAAAATAAACATTTGATCAATTTTTTCTGTCTTATATGCTCCAATATCATGTAGCATTGCTAACATAAAAACATCTTGCAAGTACTTTTGTTCATGACTATTTTGAGCCTCAAGCATACGATATGTCATATTAGCTACTCGTAAACCATGATCAATCAATCGCGAATCAACATAATTCAAACAATTACTTATAATTTCAATAAAACCTTAAAACCTTCATTATTTACTCCTGCAATATTATTCAACTTATTTTTCCATCGCATCCACTGACACTTTTTCCTCTCGATAAAATATCAATACAAAACCAATTGCCAATAAACCTGCGATTATCTTACTAATCATATAGATTATGACGCCATTACCATCGACTACACTAGAAATGAATCCTAGCTGTCCCCCTAAAACATAAGCTCCACTTACACTAAAAGCGGCATTCATCATCTTCCCTTTACGATCCATTTGTGAAAACAATGGAATCATTGCAATGCTTGTCCCAAGGCTTAATAGTAGTCCCATCACACTAGCACTATTGACACCCAACTTTTGACCAATCATGAAAATCATTCGTGAAAAACGTTTAATAATCAAATCGCTTAAAATCATTGATCCGCACACAACAATGCACATCCGTAAAACAATTACCATTGCATCACTAATTAAAGCAGTTGTAGTAAAAGGCAATGTATCAAAAAACAGCTGTAAAACAACCATTCCAAACAACAAGATACTAATAATTCTAATCAAATAACCAAATAATGTTAAAACAAAAATGGTTTTATCATAAGAAACATATAGAGCAATTACCAAGATAACACAAAGTATAATTATTGGTAATAAGTTAATTAATAAATTAGGAATTTGTAAATACCAGGCAACTGCCACTAGAATTATTGGTAAACTTAAAATCCCATAAACTAATCCACTAATAAATGGATTTAAATCTTCCTTTTTTAAAGATGCTAAAAAAATTGGTAATTGAAAACTAATTGTTTGTCCTAATGTTGCAGTCAAAATAACCCCTGAAAAAATCAAAAAAGTACTATTACCAAGTCCCGAAACAATTGAAAACCCACCCATATCAGGTGCAAGAATACTCCCAATAACAATTGATGGATCTAATGATGAATCGGCACTTATTTTAGTAATCACATCTACATTATTTTGAATCAATGTAATTGCGATACAATAAAACCCAATCATACTCATGGCAATTCCACCCATCGAATCCATCCCTTTATCAAAAGCAGCTACTAGTCCCAACTTATTATTCAAGATCTTGTCAATCAAACCAATCAAGCACAAAATAAGCATTATTAATATAAAAAAATTCATTATCGTACCTCAATTTCCATATTCTTCCAATATTTTACCAAACAAACCTCAAACAAAAAAGCCTATTCGGCTTTTATTTAAAATATTCAGTAATATTATCCTTATCATCAAAATAATTGATCTTCATTGCATCTTTAGCACGTTTAAGTGTTGCATTCGCTTTTTCATTAGCTTTAACACAACCATCTTCTAACACTTTCATAACAGCAGCAATATCAGCTTGTAAAACAGCTCTTCTTTCTCTAATTGGATTTAATGTTTCTTCTAAAACATTAAATAAAAATTTTTTTATTTTAACATCACCTAAACCACCACGACGATAATGCTCTTTTAATTCATCAAGATTTTTATAATCAGGTAAATATTTTTCAAAATATTCATCTTTGCAAAAACAATCCAAATAAGTAAACACTGTATTTCCCTCAACGGTTCCCGGATCTTCAACTTTTAAATGATTTGGATCTGTATACATACTCATTACCTTTTTCCGAACATCTTCACTAGTATCCGCAAGATAAATACAATTTCCAATTGACTTTGACATTTTTGCTTTGCCATCTGTTCCCGGCAATCTTTGACAAACTTCATTTTCAGCCAACATAATTTTTGGATCTACCAAAACATCACCATAAATCCGATTAAAACTGTGAACAATTTCTTTAGTCTGCTCAATTAACGGCATTTGATCTTCACCAACAGGAACACAAGTGGCATCAAAAGCTGTGATATCGGCAGCTTGAGAAACCGGATAATTTAAAAAACCAACTGGAATACTTGTTTCGAATCCACGCTGTTTTATTTCCTCCTTGATCGTTGGATTACGTTGTAATCTTGAAACTGTAACTAAATTCATATAATAAGCCGTAAACTCAAATAATGCTGGTACTTGAGATTGAATAAACATTGTGGTTTTTTCAGGATCTAAACCAACTGATAAATAATCTAAAGCAACCTCTAAAATATTTCGTCGGACTTTTTCAGGGTTATCAGCATTATCTGTTAAAGCCTGAGAATCAGCAATCATAATAAAAATTTCATCAAATTCTCCTGAGTTTTGTAATTCCACTCGTCGTCTTAGGGAACCAACATAATGTCCTAAATGTAATCTTCCTGTTGGACGATCGCCTGTTAAAATAATATTTTTCATATAAATCTCCTTCTTTGATTAAATAAAAAAGGCTTTTATCCTCAAGGATAAAAACCATTATGCCACCTTGTAAGACACCATCATGTCTGTTTTTCTTAACGCGAAAAGCACGGCGCCACTACTCCAGTTAAGTTTCATTTTGCTTCTAACCAGGCCCATTCATCAGTATCTTTATCTTGGCTCTCACCAGCCACCAAGTCTCTTAAATAAAGATTAGCTGTTTACTCTTCCTAGATTATCGAATTTACTATACTTAAAATCATAAAACGGATATAAAATGATGTCAATAGTTTATTAATAATCTTCAATTATTTTTATTTTTTTCTACAATCTATCTTGATTCCAATGCCTCTTCTGTATATTCAACAAAATACTCTTGATAATAAATAATTCTAATTAAATCTAAGATTGCCATAATTTGATAATTAAAACTAATTCCATCAAACTTACCCGGTAAACTAAAGAAATACTTAATACAACTTAAGTTTTCATTCTCAAGTAGTTGATTTTGGGTAATCAATAATGTCTTACTCTTGCTTAAGTGCCCTAAAGATTTTTTCGCTAAGAAATCTCTTAATGAACGCCCAGTAGATGAAAAGAATACTACAAAATCATTTTCATCAAATTTAATATTTGGATCATAAGCATGATATTGAACCACATTTTTACCTAATGTAATTAAATCAGTTTGAAATTCAACAGCAATACTAGTTGGAAACAGTCCTCCAACAATAATTACTCGATCAGCATCATATATATCATGGCATATAGAAACAATATTATCCATAAAAATATCATAATCATTTACTTCAATCAATCTGAATAAATCACGATAGCTCATACTTAATAATCTTGCTCGAATTTGGTCATTACGTAAAATATCATCAGCTACCAGCTTACGATGAAAGTCCTCATAGTTATCAAAACCAAGATAATTTAAAAATCCTAGGATCGTTCGTGGATCAAGATCACTTTCTTTACAAACTTGTGCAAATGTATATTCAATCATTCGATGATAATTTGCAATTACAAAAGTACAAAATTGATAGTAACCGTCATAAAATAAAGTGCCATTTAAATACTTAATAATTCTTGATAACAATACATCACCCATAACACAATTCTCCCTTCAAGCAAATATTTACTTTTCTACACTTATACTATAACAGTCTTTGTTATCAGGCGATATTAAAAAAGAAACATTGAAAATATTTTTTCAATGTTTCTTTTTAATTTAAAACAATCCTGTTATAATCGTTACATTCATTCGTCATGGTTTGTCATTTTCAAATATGTTTCTGTTTTATATTTAACATTTTTATCATAGTCTAATTTAAAATAACATGTATAAATGCAATCTAACAAATAAAGTAATGATAACCTTGTTGAAAATGAAGAAATCTTATTATAATGATTTTCATATGGACTTAAGTAAAGATTATAATCACAAAGACTAACTAATGACTTTAGCGTCGTTGAAGAAATTAATATGATTGGAGTATTGTTCTTTTTCAACAATTTAACAATTTTGTCAACAATCATTCCCCGTCCTTCAAAGCTAACAACAATTGCAATATGTTCCTTGTCACTTGAGGCAGCTGCTAAAAGCTGTTGATATTCTTCAACCGGAACATTAACAAAACGACCGATTTCTGACATTTGAAACTTAAAGTTTTCAACAAAGTAAAGATTACCAGCTGAAGTGTACATATCGATGAACTGAGCATTTTTTAGAGCTGAAGCAATCAGTCGTAATTGATCCAAGTCAATTAGATTATTCGAGGCAATCAAAGTCTGCTCGTATAATTCTTTCATTTTCATTGTAATCTGATACTGCGTCTCATTTTGTGAAAATGGATAGTTATAATCAATTGTTTTCTTTTCTTTCAAATAATCTCTTATTGATGTTGATACCATTACTTTAAGCTGTGCTAAACCATTAAGCTCTAGTTTTTTACACAGACGATAAATCGTTGGTATTGAAATAAAGCAAGCAGCACTAATTTCATCAGCACTCATATTAATAAAGCGTTCTGGATTATTTTTCATATAATCAACTAAAGTCTGTTCATTGGTAGTTAAATCTGTTAAATTATCCAATCGACTAAATATATTCATTTTCTCAGCCCCCTTATCCTCGTATCATTATAATAACACTTTGACACATAAATTTCCTAAATAAACAAATAATAAACATAAGCTAACACTCAGTAAAATATATCCTCCCGCCATCAAAAACTTACCATCACTAAGCAGATTCATACTTTCTAGTGAAAAAGTTGAAAATGTTGTAAAGCCGCCACATACCCCAGTTTTCAAAAATAAAATCCAGCGTGATTCAAGATTATACTTACTTGCTAACGCTACAACTAATCCAATTACAAATGCCCCAATGATATTGATCATCATAGTCATAAAAGGAAAAGTAGTATCTTTAATTATAATTAATCCCATTAAATATCTTGATACAGCACCAATAAAGCCACCAATTCCAACTGCTAAACATTCCAACATAATTATCTCCTCTATATAATCTTATTTTATGATTATTCAAAAATTTAAGCAAGTAAAAAAGGGAAGTTTACTTCCCTGCCAAATAAGCTTTTGCTTCATAGCTTCTTAATATTTGTTTTAAATCATCTTCATAATTACTAATCAGCAAAGTTCCTTGAATAAATTCTAAATCTATTTCCACTTCATCTTTACTATAATTACAAATAACTATAACCTGTTGTTCGTTTAATGTTCTTCGATAAGCATAAACTTGGAGATGTTCTTTTAAAAACTGCTGATAGTCACCATAGATCAATACCTCATATTCTTTTCTTAATCGCAGTAGATCACGATAAAAATAATATACCGAGTTAGGGTCTTTTAAAGCGTTTTCAACTGTAATATTTGTATATTTTTGACTTGGAGCGAGCCACGGCTGAACAATACTAAAACCTCCAAACCTACTGTTATCCCACGGTATTGGCATCCGAGCATTATCACGGGAACGTTTACCAAAATAAGCAATGATCGTTTCTTCATCATAATTCTGTTTAAAAACTTCATACTTATTTAATGCATCAACATCGCGATACTGTGTCATTGATTGATAATATGCATTTGTCATTCCAATTTCTTCACCTTGATAAATATATGGTGTTCCTTGCATCCAAAACATGAATAATGCTAGCATTTTCGCAGATTTTTCAAGATAAAAAGGGGTTGAATCATCACCATATTTAGAAACTGCACGTGGGCGGTCATGATTATCCCAATATAAAGCATTCCATGCTTTACCATTCAAACCTGTTTGCCACCGTTCAAAAACTACTTTTAAATCTGCTAATTTAGGACGCTGATAAGTTAAATTTGGTCCTTTATCTAACGACATATGTTCAAACTGAAAAATCATCTTCAATTCACGACGATCAAACCCTGCATATAATAGAGCATCTTCTACACTGACATCAGCTGTTTCTCCCACTGTCATCGTATCATATTTAGCTAAAACACGATCATGCATCTCTTGAAGAAATTCATGTACTCGTGGTCCATTAGAAATAATTTCATACATATGCGGATCATTAATAATGGCTTTATCCATTTTTTCAAAATCTTTAGATATTTGGTTAATAACATCCATCCTAAAACCATCGATACCTTTGTCTAGCCACCACTCCATCATTTTATATACTTCATTTCTAACTTTTTCATTTTCCCAATTCAAATCAGGTTGTTCCTTTGTATATAAATGTAAATAATACATTTCTGTATCTTCATCATATTGCCAGGCCGATCCCTCAAAAACCGATTGCTGAAGATTAGGCGGTTGATCATTTTTCCCCTCACGCCAAATATAATAATCGCGATACTCATTATCTTTAGATTTACGGCTTTCAACAAACCAGCGATGCTTAAATGAAGTATGATTTACAACTAGATCCATAATAATTTTTAAACCTTTTTGATGTGCTTGTTTCAATAATTCTTCAAAATCAGCCATTGTTCCAAAATCAGCCATAATATCCTGATAATCACTAATATCATAACCATTATCATAATTTGGTGATTGATATACTGGACATAACCAAATAACATCAACCCCTAAATTTTTAATATAATCTAAACGACTGATAATTCCCTGCAAGTCTCCAATCCCATCGTTATTACTATCTTGAAAACTCCGCGGATAAATCTGATAAACAGCAGCCTCCTGCCACCAACTTTTTTGCATTATCCTTCACCTCTTTTATATTTAAACATAACAAAAGGTCAAAATCTTGGCCCTTTTATACTATAATAGGCAAAATTTTAACCTTTTCGATATTTTGAAGGAATATCGTGATAATATTCTTTAAATATTTTATTAAATGCTTTCACATTTTTAAACCCATGATTTAATGCAATTTCATTAATTGTGAGACTAGTATTCATCAAATCATTATAAGCATGATTTAAACGAATTTTATTAATATAAGATAATAATGTAATCCCCGTCTTTTCCTTAAACATTCTTGATAAATAAACCTCACTAAAATGAAAATGATTAGCTAAAATCGTCAAATTCAATTCATCATCATAATGCTGTTCAATATAAGTGACGATTTGTTTAATTATCGGTAGTTTCTTTTTTGTGATTGCCAACTTATAAACACTACATTCTTCCAGCAGCAGCTCATATATTTGCATCATTCGATTATGTATAACTAAAGTTTCTTGATCAAGATGATCACCTAAATAAATAATTAGCTGTTCTAATTGCTCTTGATCCTTTATTAAAGATAAATCAAATTCACATTGTACCAGTTTAAATTCATCAAATAACTCAGTTGATAAAAGTAATGTTATTATTTTCGTTTGATCCTCTAAAAATCTTAATCTATGAATACTATTACTATTAATCAATACTAACTGCTTAGTATTAACAAACTTCTTTTCCCCATTCACTGATAGTTCAAAAGAACCTTGATTACAATAAATTAACTCTATTTCGTCATGCCAATGCGGCTTCATTACTTTACTGCGATTAAACTGATGATTCCAAATCTTAATAGGATATTTAAAGCTAGTTTCAACAACTTCATATAAATGCTGCATTATCATGCCTCACAAAAAGGATTGCTTAGCAATCCTCATCTTCTTTCCCATCCCAACAATATGTACATAATTTACATTTATCTAAACCGATTGATTCGATCATGTCATCTAAACGATGATAACGCAATGATGTAAATTTAGAGCGGCGACGAATTTCCTCACACATATTTTTATATCTTTCACTATCTGGGTCAGCGTAT
>ENA-OPBN01001357-OPBN01001357.1-human-gut-metagenome-genome-assembly--contig:-NODE-1357-length-11500-cov-3.162167_pt1 | contig 11500 bp, 8 predicted proteins | sample MGYA00241068_ERZ501452 | MGnify/ENA primary metagenome ERZ501452 (study PRJEB25962, sample SAMEA2042507) | human gut metagenome | biome: human gut; feature: human-associated habitat; material: faeces... | reverse complement strand
GAGGAGACCCAGAAAGAGAAAACTGCTGCTGAAGAAGAGGACGAAGAAAACTACGATACAGGAGATGCAGCATTGGACAACACAAGAAATCAGGATGAGATCGGAGAAAAAGAACTTTTAGTTGTAAGTTTTGGAACCAGCTACAATGACAGCCGTCGTTTAACCATTGGTGCTATTGAAGATGCCATCGAAAAGGCAGAGCCGGATTTTTCCGTAAGAAGAGGTTTTACCAGCCAGATCATTATTGACCATGTAAAGAAGAGGGATGATGTTACTATTGATAATGTAACAGAAGCTCTGGACCGTGCAGTAAATAATGGTGTAAAGACTCTGGTTGTTCAGCCAACCCATCTGATGAATGGTCTTGAATATACAGATCTGGTAAATGAAATTGCAGAAAATGCAGACTCCTTTGAGAAGGTTGTTGTAGGTGAACCATTACTTACATCCGATGATGACTTTAAGGCAGTGATCCAGGCAATTACAGACGCAACCAAGGAATATGATGATGGCGAGACCGCGATCTGCTTTATGGGTCATGGTACAGAGGCTGACTCCAATCAGGTATATGCCAAGATGCAGGATATGCTGACAGAGGAAGGCTTTGAGCACTACTATGTAGGTACTGTAGAAGCAACTCCAAGTCTGGAAGATGTAGTAGCAAAGGTAAAAGAAGGTTCCTATAAGAAAGTTGTATTAGAGCCTTTAATGATCGTTGCCGGTGATCACGCAAACAACGATATGGCAGGTGATGAAGAAGGTTCCTGGAAGACCACTTTTGAAGAAGCTGGTTATGAAGTAACCTGCCTGGTAAGAGGTTTAGGTGAGTTAGAGCCGATCCAGCAGCTGTTTGTAGAACATGCAAAGGCAGCTGTTGACAGTCTTGCAAAATAATCGATTTTGCATTAGGATGCTAAGTTAAAATAAAAAAGGCGGTCAGAGAAAATTCTGGCTGCCTTTTGTTGCAATGCATATGGGAAATGTGCCGGTGATGTGTCTGGCAGTGGACCTATAGACAGTGAGAAAGATGGTAAAAAGATGAAAATAAGAAAATATATACTGTGTGCCGGGATCGTTGGTTTAGTGGGGATGTCTTCCGGATGCGGACAAAAGACAGACAGCGGGGCAACTTCCCAGGCTGTAAGCGAACAGGCAGATACAAAAGAAAATGCAGAAACATCTGGTGCAGCAGGTGCCGAAACAGAAAAAGAAACGGCTCCTACAGTGCAGGTAGTAACAGATGATATGGTGCCTGTTGAAGCAGATGCGTTAAAAGACGGCGTTTATCCGGTAGAGGTGGACTCCAGCTCTTCCATGTTCCACATTACAGAGGCAGAACTGACGGTTGCTGATGGAAAGATGAGCGCAAAGCTGACCTTAAGCGGTTCCGGCTATGGAAAAGTATTTATGGGAACTGGGGAAGAGGCAGAAAAAGCAGGGGAAGGAGATTACATTCAGGCAGAAGAGAGTGCAGATGGAAAGAATGTATTTGAGATCCCGGTAGAAGCCTTAGACAAAGGAATTGACTGTGCAGCTTACAGCAAAAAGAAAGAAACCTGGTATGACAGGACCCTGGTAGTCCGGGCATCTTCCCTTCCAATGGAAGCCTACAAAGAGGGGAAGATGAAAACTGTGGAAAGCCTGGGCCTGGAAGACGGAACATACACAGTGGAAGTGAAACTGGAAGGCGGTTCCGGCCGTACAACTGTGGAAACGCCAACGCAGTTAAAGATCCAGGATGGAAAGGCAACGGCTGTGATGGGGCAGCTCTCATTATGATTATATGAAAGTGGGAGAAGAAAAGTATGAGCCTGTAAATACAGAAGGAAATTCTTCCTTTGAGATCCCGGTCACTGTTTTTGACCAGAAACAGAAAGTGATCGCAGATACCACAGCCATGAGTGTGCCTCATGAGATCGACTATACACTGATCTTTGACTCTGAAAGTATTCAGCCACAGTAACGGGCAGGCAGCAGATCACAGGAAAGAAAGATGAAAAAACAGATAAAAAAGAAACTATTAAAAGGATTTCTTCTGGGAACGCTGACTGTCTGCGTTCTGGGAATGTGCGCTGGATGCGGACAAAAGACAGAAAATATAGAGAATACAGTTACTTCCCCTACAGCACAGGAGCAGACAGGAAAAACGGGGCAAAAATCCCTTTCCTGGTCAGAACTAACGCAGACAGGAAGTATGGATCTTTCATATGCGGATCAGTTTTCTGTCACCTACTATGGGGAAGAAAACTATGCCCTGGTCATTATTGGAGAAGATGAAAAATTCCTGGTAGTGCCGGAAGGAGAGCCGGTACCGGAAGATCTCCCGGAAGATATTACGCCCCTTTTGCAGCCTTTAACGAATATGTACCTGGCAGCTACTTCTGCTATGGACTTTTTCTGCCATTTGGATGCAGTGGATCAGATCACTCTTTCCGGTACAGACAGCTTCGGCTGGTATCAGGAAGAGCCGAAAAAAGCCCTGGAAGAAGGAAAAATGGAATATGCAGGCAAATACAGCGCTCCGGATTATGAGCGGATCGTAGATAAGTCCTGTTCTCTTGCCATTGAGTCTACCATGATCTATCACTGCCCCCAGGTAAAGGAGCAGCTGGAAAAACTGGGTGTGCCCGTATTAGTAGAGCGCTCCAGTTATGAGGCAGATCCATTAGGCCGTATGGAATGGGTGAAGCTGTATGGTGTGCTTACGGGAAAAGAAGGGCTGGCAGAAAAATTATTTGAAACAGAGATGAAGAACCTGGAAGGTATTTCTGATCAGAAGGATACAGGAAAAACCGTGGCTTTTTTCTATATTACTTCCAAAGGCAGCGCCAATGTGCGAAAGCCGGGAGATTATGTGGCGAAAATGATCCAAATGGCAGGCGGAAACTATGTTCCACAGAATGCCCAGGCAGAAGAAGAAAATGCCCTTTCCACCATGAACATGGAAATGGAAGCTTTTTATGATCAGGCAAAAGATGCAGATTACATTATCTATAACAGCACCATAGATGGGGAATTATCTACTTTAAAGGAATTTCTGGCGAAAAGTCCGCTGCTTGCTGATTTTAAGGCAGTAAAAGAGGGACATGTGTGGTGTACGGGAAAGAACCTGTTCCAGGAGACTATGGGACTGGGAAATATGATACAGGATATCCATAAAATACTTACAGAAGAAGAACCGGATCCTGGGCAGATGCATTATATCCACCAGTTAAGATAAGAAAGGGGAAACACAGGATTGAAAAGCAGAGAAATATCCGGCATAAAAAAAAGGCGAGCAGATATAACAGGGGGATTTCTGTTCCTGTTTGCAGCATTAGTCCTGCTGTTTTTCTGGAACATCTACTCCGGAAGCGTAAGTGTGAAGCCAGAGGAAGTGCTGCAGCTGCTGGTCAAAGGGCCGGGAGAGAGCAGCCAGTCAAGGATCCTCTGGGACATCCGTTTTCCCAGAGTGCTGGCAGCCATGCTTCTTGGTGGCGCATTGTCAGTATCTGGTTTTCTCCTTCAGACTTTCTTTGCAAACCCCATTGCAGGACCTTTTGTGCTGGGGATCTCTTCCGGCGCAAAACTTATGACAGCGCTGGTAATGATCTTTTTGCTGGGAAAAGGTCTGGTGGCTGGTTCTGTTATATTGATCCTGGCAGCTTTTGCCGGGGCCATGGTTTCCATGGGCTTTGTGATCCTTATTTCCAATAAAGTAAATAACATGTCCATTCTGGTGATCTGCGGCATTATGGTCAGTTATATCTGTTCTGCTGTTACAGATCTGGTAGTTACTTTTGCAGATGACTCCAACATCGTAAACTTGCATAACTGGTCTTTAGGCAGTTTTTCAGGCATTACATGGGACAATATTTCCGTTATGGCAGTGGTGATCCTTTTTTGCATGGTCTGTGCCTTCTCTCTGGCGAAACCGGCGGGGGCATATCAGCTGGGGGAGGTTTATGCAGCCAGCATGGGAGTGAACATAAAGGCGTTCCGCCTGGCCCTGATCCTGGTTTCCAGTATCCTTTCTGCCTGTGTTACCGCCTTTGCAGGCCCGGTGTCCTTTGTGGGGATCGCGGTTCCCCAATTAGTGAAAAGCCTGTTTAAGACAACGAAGCCTGTGATTATGATACCTGCCTGCTTTTTGGGAGGGGCAGTATTTTGCAGCTTCTGCGACCGGATAGCAAGAACTTTATTTTCACCGGTAGAATTAAGCATCAGCACTGTAACAGCTGTATTTGGAGCGCCTGTGGTCATTTATATGATGATACAGGGAAAAGGAAGAAGGGGATAGAAAATGGCAGAGAAAGATTCTATGACCTATATTTCGGCAGAAGATGTCAGCGTAGGCTATCATGACCTGCCATTGATCGAAAAAATAAACCTTCACGTAAACAGGGGGGAGATACTGACTCTCATCGGGCCCAACGGCGCAGGAAAATCTACTATATTAAAGAGTATTATCGGCCAGTTAAAGCTGGTAAAAGGGGCAGTGTGGCTGGACGGAAGTTTAATGGGAGCCATGAAGGAGAAAGACATTGCTCTTCGCATGTCCGTGATGATGACTGGCCGGGTGAAAACAGAGCGGATGACCTGCCAGGAAGTAGTCAGTATGGGCCGTTATCCTTATACAGGGAAAATGGGCATTCTTACAGAAAAAGACTGGCAGGTGGTCTACGATTCTTTAAAGCTGGTCCAGGGACTGGAGCTGGCAGAGAAGGATTTTGAGACAGTCAGTGACGGACAGCGCCAGAGAGTTCTTCTTGCAAGAGCCATCTGTCAGGAGCCACAGGTCATTGTTCTGGATGAGCCAACGGCATTTTTGGATATCCGCCATAAGTTAGAGCTTTTGTATCTTCTTAAAAATATGGTAAGGGAAAAGCAGGTGGCAGTACTGATGTCTCTTCACGAACTGGATCTGGCCCAGAAGATATCGGATCATATCATTTGCGTAAAAGGGGACAATTCCATTGGACGTTTTGGCACGCCAGAGGAGATCTTTCGGGGGGATTATATTAAAGAACTGTTCCAGATCGAAAGAGGAAGCTACCTTACGGATTACGGCAGTGTGGAACTGGAAGCAGTAAAAGGAGAGCCGAAAGTATTTGTCATAGGGGGAAACGGAGCGGGTATTCCTGTGTACCGTCAGCTGCAAAAGCAGGGGATCCCCTTTGCGGCTGGCATTTTATGGGAAAATGACAGGGAATATCCGGTGGCAGAGACACTTGCTTCTGTGGTGATCCGGGAGAAAGCCTTTGAACCGGTCTCAGATACTGTTTTTGAAGCTGCGGTCAGAGTCCTGAAAAACTGCGAAAAAGTGATCTGCTGCCTGGAAAATTTCGGAACGTACCAGGAACCTTGCAGACAGTTGTGGAAAATAGCAAAAGATCTTGGAAAAATTTGACTTCTATGCTCACTTTTGTTAAACTTTTATCAGCTGACAAGTAGACAAAAAAGTCCGCCAGACAAAAAACGAGAGAAAAGAGGACTTAAAAACATGGAGCATTAGCATATCTTACGATCATCCTGGCAGGTATTCCATTAACTATGATCTATAACCTGGAAGCAGGTCTGCTTCAGGCAGTGGGAATGTTTGAACATGGGCTTAGTATGGGGCTGATGAGTGCCATTTATAACATAGGGAGCGTAGTGCTCCAGAGCAGTATCAATCAGTGTGCGTCTGCGAACCGGCTACCTGGGTGGTCTGCTGCGGGTTTATTTTAGCAGCGTTGTATCTGTTCCGAAATGACTTTCGGGATGATAATATAAAAGAAACGGTTTAATGAATGAGAACAGGAGGAATGACATTATGCCATGTACAACTATATTAGTAGGAAAAAAGGCAAGTTATGACGGTTCTACCATGATTGCCAGGAATGATGATGCAGGAGGCAATCATTTTACAGCAAAGAAATACGTGATCGTCCACCCAGAAGAGCAGCCAAAAGTATACAAGTCTGTGATCTCCCATATAGAGATCCCGCTGCCAGAGCATCCCATGCGCTACAGCGCAGCTCCCAATGCCATCCCGGGACAGGGGATCTGGGCGGCCTGCGGTGTCAATGAGAAAAATGTGGCAATGACTGCCACAGAGACCATTACCTCTAATCCAAGAGTCCTGGGAGCGGATCCTATGGTGGTGTATCAGCCGGCAGAGGATGGAAAAGCAGAAGTTCCCGGCGGTATTGGGGAAGAGGATATTGTTGTCCTGGTCCTTCCTTATATAAATAGTGCAAGAGAAGGCGTGAAGCGTCTGGGAAGCCTGTTAGAGCAGTATGGAACTTATGAGAAAAATGGGATCGCATTCCAGGATGTAAATGAGATATGGTGGTTTGAGACTATTGGCGGTCATCACTGGATCGCCAGAAAAGTACCGGATGACAGCTATGTAGTGATGCCGAATCAGTTTGGCATGGATGTATTTGATCTGGAAGATGCTTTTTCTGAACAGAAAGAATTTATGTGTTCCCCGGATCTGAGGGATTTTATTGAGGAAAACCATTTGGATCTGTCCTTAGACGATTTCTTTGATCCAAGAGCTGCTTTTGGAAGCCATGAGGATTCCGACCATGTATACAATACTCCAAGAGCCTGGTCCGGCCTTCGTTACTTCAATCCCCACACTGTAAAATGGGAAGGGGAAGATGCAGATTATACCCCTGAATCAGATGATCTGCCATGGTGCATGGTGCCGGAAAAAAAGATCACAGTAGAAGATGTAAAATATGTGCTGTCTTCTCATTTTCAGGGAACACCTTATGATCCATATGCAAAACATTCGGATCCGATCTACCGCAATAAATACCGTGCCATCGGCATCAACCGCACGGATCTGTTATCTTTGATCCAGATCCGCCCCTATATGCCAGAAGAGTTTCAGGTAATCCAGTGGGTGGCTTTTGCCTCCAATGTATTTAATGTACTGGTGCCATTTTACCCACAGGTATCCAAAACACCGGAGTATATGTCAAATACCACAGCAGAGGTCTCCACAGAGAATTTCTACTGGTCCAGCCGTCTGCTTTCTGCTATGGCAGATGCAGCTTATGCAAAGACTTCTATTTACATTGAGCGCTATCGCCTGGCAGTAGGTTCTAAGGCTCATGAGCTGATCATCAAAGGTGATAAGGCCCAAAAGGAAGCTGCTTCACCAGAGGAAAGAGAAAAGATCCGTGAAGAGATCAATGAAGAAATGGCAGCCATGTTAAAGAAAGAGACCGCAGGTACACTGGATAAAGTCCTGTTTGAGCTTAGTTCTTCCATGAAGAATGCCTTTTCAAGGTCGGATGCTTAAGATGAATAAAGATCCCGTCTGCGTAGGCAGGCGGTGGAATGTATCAGAGTAATATCTGAGAATACAGGAAGCGCCCCGGAAATGTGCGAGCATGTTCCGGGGCGCTTTTTGTAGTTTACAGTTTGCAAAAATCATACATTTTCTATACATTTCCCTGGTAGTAGATTTTACATGGCTTTTTTATACTAAAACTATGATCATGATAAAAATAACAAAATCCAATATAACACAGAAAGGGAATGGATATGAGAAAGAGAAGAATTGCAGCAGGACTTTTAGCAGGTGTACTGGTGATCGGAGGGCAGCAGGTATGGGCTGCTACCACACATTATAATGACTCTTCCGTAACCGGAGGATCACAGGCATGGCAGCAGTGGGTGGCAGACTGGGATCAGACAGCCACAGATTTTACAAAAGTGTCATTAACTCCAGGCGGTGCAGCATCTGAACTGAATTTTGCATGGTACAGTGAAGGAAATGAGCCAACACCAGTGGTTTATTTTGGAACAGATAAAGATAACCTTGAAGCCTGTCAGGGAACTGCAAGTAATGTAGACACATCTCTTACAGGAGGAAAGGCTTATAGCTACAATTATGTAACTGTAGGCGGACTGAAAGAGAATACAACCTATTATTACTCTGTAGAGAAAAGCGGTGTAAGAACACCTGCTGAAGTTTACAAAACAGGAAGCTTTGAAAATGTAAAGATCCTTTATGTAGGTGATCCACAGGTAGGTGCTTCCAAGGGACAGCCTCAGGGAGAAGGAAAATTAAGTGCAGATTCGGGTGTGGCTAACACAGCAGCACGTAATGACGGTTTTGCGTGGGACCGCACTTTAGATACAGCTCTTGCACAGAACCCGGATCTGAACTTTGTGATCTCAGCAGGAGACCAGGTTAATAAAACAGGAAAGCCAAAGGAAGAAGAGTATGCAGCGTATCTTTCTGCTGATGCATTAAAGAACATTCCGGTGGCAACTACCATTGGAAACCATGATTCTTTAAACAAGGATTACAGCTACCATTTTAATAACCCGAATCCTACCAATCTGGGAATGACAGAAGCAGGGGGAGATTATTACTACAGCTACGGCCCGGGTCTTTTCATTGTATTAAATACCAACAACTACAATGTGGCAGAGCATGAGCAGGCTATTAAAAAGGCAGTTGAAAACTTCCCGGATACTAAATGGCGTATTGTGACGATCCACCAGGATATCTATGGATCCGGGCTGGATCACTCCGATACAGACGGCATGATCCTTCGTACCCAGCTGACACCTGTTTTTGATAAATATGATATTGATGTAGTTCTTCAGGGACATGACCATACATACAGTCGTTCCAAGATCCTTTATGGAGATGGAAAAACACATGGTTCTTATGAGTTCAGACTGGATGAGACAGGCCTGGATTATGACTGGGATCATGCATACAACAAAAATACAGGGGACAGCATTACTTTAAATCCTCTTTCATCTGATACGGCAGCAGTGGAGGCAAAGGATGCATTTACAGCAGATAATAAGTGCTATACCATTGAAAGCTCCGGAAAATCTGTTGTGACCAATCCCAAAGGAACCCTTTATATGACTGCAAACTCTGCTTCTGGTTCTAAGTATTATGAGCTTATCAATTCACAGCAGGATTACATTGAAGTAAGAAGCCAGAACTGGCTGCCAAGCTACTCTGTGATCGATCTGACAAAGGATGATTTCAAGATCACTACTTACCAGATCACAGATGAAGGAAAGGTAGAAAATATTGATAATACCTTTACCATCCACAAGACAGTAAGCAGATAATAATAAGCAGATAATAAACAGATAAGCCTTAAAACGGCATACAAGACATCAAAGACAAAGACATAGGAGATCAAATTCCGTCCCGTGGAGGCTGAAAGAAAGCCTTGCGGGACGTTGATCGGATAGATCGGGGCAGTGAAAATGGATCAGGCACTAAAAAAACAGGTAAAAAAATACGCAGTTATGACAGTGATCATGTTTATCATGGCACTGGCAGTCATAAAAGTGAATCAGGTGAATAAGACACAGCTGGTCAACCGTACAGGACAGACTTTTGAAACAGGGAAAGTGATCCGTATCCTGGAAGACAACATCCAGGAAGACGGAATGCGTGTGGGACAGCAGTCTGTAGTCGTAAAGATGACGAGTGGAGTGAAAAAGGGACAGGAACTTACAACTACCAGCAGTGCAGGCTATCTTTTTGGTGCAGCCTGTAAAGTAGGAATGCGGGTAGTGGTTCTCCAGAGCGTTGCAGGGGATTCTGTGATCACAAGCGTATATTCCATGGATCGGAAAGAAGTTATCATCGGTTTTGTGGTTCTTTACCTTCTGGTATTGTGCCTGGTTGGCGGTATGCAGGGCGTAAAAGGTGCGTTGGGACTGATATTTACTTTTGGAGCCATTCTTTTTATCTATCTTCCAGTGGTCTACATGGGATATTCTCCCTTCTGGACAGCTGTATTTATATGTGCAGTCACAACAGCAGTGACCATGTACCTTATTGGAGGTGTCTCGAAAAAGACAGTCTGTGCAGTTGCGGGGACTATAACAGGAGTCCTGATCGCAGGGATCACAGCTACTGTATTTTCAAAATTATCAGGAATTACAGGGTGGAATGTATCAGATATAGAAAGTCTGCTCACCCTTTATGAAACAAATAATATACAGGTAGGCGGTCTTTTATTTTCAGGTCTTCTTATCAGTACATTAGGAGCCGTTATGGATGTAGCCATGTCCATATCCAGTGCCATGAAAGAAATTTATGACCAGAACCCTGATATTTCCCGTATGCAGCTGATCAGAGCAGGAATGCGCGTAGGCCGGGATATGATGGGAACAGACTCCAATACGCTGATCTTAGCTTTTGCAGGCAGCAGTGTGTCAATGCTGATCATGGATTATGCCTATCATCTTCCTTATCTTCAGATCATCAATTCTAATAATATCGGTATTGCCCTGATGCAGGGACTTTCCGGCAGTTTCGGGATCGTATTAAGTGTTCCGGCTACAGTAGCCTTTGCAGCATGGATCTATGCAGGGATCAAATAAAATCCATATTTCTTTTTCTGGTATGCAACAATGGAGGTGGTAAGTACCGGCTTTGTGCCAATGGAAAAGCAGCATCCTTCAGGGAAAAAGCGGGATTCTTCCCGGAAATAGCTTTCTGGGGCAAAAGCAGTCCCGAGACCCTGGATCGCCAGGCGGATGGACATAGCGCTGTCCCTGCTGATTTGCAAGCACAATTGACACTTGTTTAAAATCAAAGTATACTATATAAATCAATATGTTACGGATTGACATAAATTTAGTATATAAAAGGAGACTACCATGAAAAAAATCGAAACAGTTCAGCAATTCAAACGATTTTTAGACAGCAATCGTGATAAGCTCCTTGAACGTGCAATAAAAGTTGAGGAACTTCCGCCCGATGATGAATGGATCCAGGATAATTCCTGGGATGAAATATATAAACAGGAGGAAGTTCGCAATGGAAAAGTATAATATTGGTGATGTATGGTGGATTCATTTTCCATATGAAGACGAGGACAAGGAAAAAAGAAGACCGGCAATTGTGATTGATGATGATACGATTGCGATCCTTGCAATGTATGTAACCAGCCAAAATAAAGAAAATCCATATAGTATAAAACTTGAGGACTGGGCTGAGACGGGATTGTCAAAACCATCATGGACAAGGATTGATAAGATCATCAGCATAAATGAGTGGTATATGGATAGAAAAATAGGAAGTTTATCTCCAAGAGATTTGACAAAGATCATGCAATTGGCGGCGGAGCTTCTGAATAACGAATTCCATGAATTTTCGCTTATTGCAGTAAAAAATCCAATAGGAAAATATTTACAGAAATATGACTACAGATGGAACTGTTGGTTATTTCCATATATTAAAACCGCAGAAAATAATAAAGAAAATGTGGATGAATATATTAGTGAATTATTTCATTTGTCTATAGACACAAGTTACATAGCACAAGCAAAACATTGTAAATATTCGGAAAGCGATAACGTATATAAAATATATAATCATAAACTATACGGAGTATTGTTGACTCATACACCGGAAATCATGTTACAAGATGAATTTTATATGGAAGATGTGAAATATCGTTGGATGTCTATTAAGGAATTAGAACAAGATGAAAATGTTATGAAGAAAAATGCTGATGTAATTGCG
>ENA-OPBN01001354-OPBN01001354.1-human-gut-metagenome-genome-assembly--contig:-NODE-1354-length-11522-cov-2.415191_pt1 | contig 11522 bp, 9 predicted proteins | sample MGYA00241068_ERZ501452 | MGnify/ENA primary metagenome ERZ501452 (study PRJEB25962, sample SAMEA2042507) | human gut metagenome | biome: human gut; feature: human-associated habitat; material: faeces... | reverse complement strand
CGAGACAGGCCGTTTGATGAAAATGGTAGATCCTGATATTGAGCTGGTAGCCTGCGGAAGCTCCAACCGGAACATGTCCACCTTTGGCTACTGGGAAGATCAGGTGCTGGAACAGTGCTACGATCAGGTGGATTACCTTTCCCTTCACACCTATTATGGGAATCCCCAGGATAACACACCCGACTTCTTAGCCTGCTCTGCTGATATGGATGCATTTATCTCATCCGTTATTTCCATCTGCGACTCTGTCAAAGCCAGAAAACGTTCCAAAAAGCATATCTGCCTTTCCTTTGACGAATGGAATGTATGGTATCACTCCAAGGAGCAGGATAAACAGCTTCCCCGGTGGGTTCAGTGTCCTCCTCAATTGGAAGATATTTACAATTTCGAGGACGCTCTTTTAGTGGGAAGCATGCTTATCACTTTACTGCGCCATGCAGACCGGGTAAAAATCGCCTGTCTTGCTCAGCTGGTCAATGTAATTGCCCCCATTATGACCGATTCAACAGGCGCATGGGCTCAGACGATCTTCTATCCCTATATGCATGCCAGCTGTCTGGGACGGGGAACCGTACTGCAGACCCAGATCCAGTCTCCCTGCTATGAGAGCCGGTACGGCGATGTCCCCTATCTGGATGCCGTAACTATTGAAAATGAGGAAGAAGAAACACTTACGATCTTCGCCGTCAATAAAAATCTGTCTGAGAATATAGAGCTGACGGCTGATTTCAGACAGTACGAGGGCTATCATGTAAGCCGCCATATTGTAATGACCCATTCTGATCTAAAGGCAGTTAATACAAAGAAAAATCCCAATGAGGTCATTCCAGCAGATACCGGCATCTCCTCTCTGGAAAATGGTATTCTGTCCTCTCATCTTCCTTCCAAGAGCTGGAATGTAATTATTTTAAAGAAATAAGACAAGGCCGGGAATCTATCTCCCGGCTCTTTTCCCTTCCATCCCCACCAGCTCCGCCAGCTGCTCCATCACGCCTTTTCCCCCATTTAAGGAAATCGTCCCCACCTTATCGCAGATCCGCTCCAGATACTCCATCTCCTTAAGCTTAAAGAGGGTCTGGTTTTCATCCATCAGCCTTGCGGTATTTAAGAGGCTTCTGGTAGAAGCTACCTCCTCCCTTCGGGTGATAACATTGGCCTGGGCGCGTTTTTCCGCCAGAAGCACAGTATTCATGATCTCCCGTATCTCCCCCGGAAGGATAATATCCTTGATTCCCGCAGAGACGATTTCCACGCAGTAATCCTCCTGCTTCTTTTTCATCTCCTCCAGCACATACTGGCTGATCTCCTCCTTCTGCTCCAAAAGCTCATCCAGACGGAACCGTCCTACATATTCCCTGAGGATCAGCTGCGCATGGGTATAGAGCTGTGTTCCCACATTTTCCACCAGCATTACCAGCCTGCGGGGATCTGTGATCCTGTAAGTGCAGATCACATTCAGCCGCACCCCCACCTTATCTGCTGTCAGTATCTCCTGACCGGAAATTTCCAGCTGCTGAAGCTTCAGATTAAATACTTTGCAGGTAGTTTCCCTTCCGTAATTCCAGAAAAAGTAAGTTCCCGTTTCCAGCTGCCGCTCAAACTGATTGTCAAAGTACAAAAGCCCGGTCTCTCCGTCCTTAATCACAATTTTCTTATAGTATTTGGCAGGCATCAGCTCCATATACATCCTGGGAAGGGTTTCTTCCATCCATGGCTTTGTGATATCAATCACCTGAAATTCATTTTTCTCAAATACATTCCAGAACAATGTCTCCGGCTTACAGACCACCTCTCTGAACGCTCCATTTACAAACCGGATGGCAATGGATGTATCCGGAAGCACATTTTTTACCACACGGGAAGCAAATTCCGGATTCTTCATCAGGATTTCCTCCGGAATCCCACAGGTATTTACAGCCCCGGTCATGGGAACAATTTTTACCTCACAGCCGGACAGGCTGAGAAAATAGTAGGTTCCCACAGTCAACAGCTTCTCAAAGCGGCCCCTGCGGATCAGATAGCCGCACTCATTTTCATTGATCTTATATTTCTTTATCATAGGTACCTCCCTGTTTCACAAACAATTTCCCTGTTTCATACAGAAAATCCTGCGCCATGCTTCGTCCCCGGCCCAGGGGGCTGTTTCTTAAGCCCAAAGGGCAAAGGACTCCAAAACTTCCTTATCCCGGCTCCTTTGGGCGGTATCCGAAACTGCACAGGCCTTGCCGGAGACTGCCGCGATGCTGCCTGCAGCCGAAGCAAAAAGCGCATTCTTTCTGTGGCCCTGCAGCCTTTTGACTGCAAAGCCGTGCTCCTGTGACATTTTTAAGATGTCTCTTAACGATTGCTATACCCGCTTAACTACATGACTTGCCATCATGGCAGGATTTGAACCTGCGGCCCATCGTGCTGACTATATGCTGTCCTGCCGGAATACCAAAACACCATAGGCGACGGCACCGGGGAGCCAGGAAATACTCCTCCCATGGGCAGAACTGCCTGTATCTGACGCCGGCCCTCCTGCCCTGCAGGTGCCGGACTCTTCCATCATTATCCCTTTACCACCCCTACGGTCTTCAGCCGTTTGACCGGGGTTACCAGATCCGTTTGGGCGTTCATTACCTGATCGATATCTTTATAGGCAAACCGGCTTTCCTCTGCCACATCTGCCCTTCCCTTCTTTCCCAGAACCACGCCCTGTTTTCTCAGATCCAGGATTACATCCTCACAGGAAAAGGCTTCCATAGCGCCTTTTCTGGAATATTTCCGCCCTGCTCCGTGAGAACAGGAACAAAAACTCTCCTGATTCCCCTTTCCCATCACCACATAGCTGTAAGAACCCATGGCGCCGGGGATAACCGCCAGTTCGCCGTTTTCTGCCCTTACCGCGCCTTTTCTGTGCACCCATACCTCTTTTCCATAGTGTGTTTCGAGGGATGCATAATTATGATGACAGTTAATATCGCCGGAAAACTTCAAATCCAGCTCCGTATATTTTCCAATATACTTTTCCAGGATCGCCTTTACTGCCAGCATCAGCTTTTCCCGGTTTTCCTTTGCAAAATCCATGGAAAGCTGCATCCAGCGCAGATACTGGCGGCCCTCCGGGCTGTCCACGGGCAGAAAAGCCAGCCTGTATTCATCCGGCACCTGGCTGGACCATTTCTGGTTCAGCTGACGGGCCTTATAATGAAAATAGTCGCAGACGGATTTTCCAAAATGACGGCTGCCGGAGTGAATCATCACTGCCAGCATCCCCTGATCATCCTCCTGAAGCTCAATAAAATGATTTCCTCCGCCCAAAGTTCCGATCTGAAAATATCCGGCCTCCAGCTGTCCCAAAAGCTCTGTATCCGCCTCATACAGGTTCAGCTCTTCCAGTGCCCGGTCCATGGTATAAGAGGGCATCCCCAACTTATGATGGGCAAAGCCCACGGGAACATTTCTCATAATATCACCGATCACCGCCTGGATCAGCGTTCCGTTCCCGGTCTGGATCTCCCGAATGGCCTCTAACGGAATATTGATTTCCGTATATGCCATCCCGCAGCCAATATCCACACCCACTGCATTAGGGATGATCACTCCCTCTGCAGCGATCACACCGCCGATGGGCATTCCCATTCCTGCATGGGTATCCGGCATCAGATTGACCCATTTATGGAGAAATGGAAGCTGTGCCAGGTGGTATGCCTGTTCCCTGCAGGTCTCTTCCAAATCCTTTTTATCCTCAAGCCATACCTTTACCGGCAATCTCATGGCATCCTTTTCATACATTACGAACATATCCTGCACATCCTTTCATTTCTTATCATGGCTTTATCTTAGCCTGATTTTCCATTTTTATCATTTAAAAAAAGGTGCGAACCCGCTATAATGGAGCTATATCACCCTATGGAGGGATCTATATGGCAGAATTTCAGGAGCTTATCAAAAACTTTGACCGGATCCGGGATTATATGCGCCAGTTTTATATTTATGGATTTAAGGTGAGAAATGATTTTGACTCCCACTGCGCCCGGACCTATGACAACGAACGGAGGCGGATCGAGAGCTGGCTGGGCGATTACACCTGCTCTTCCTATACGACCAAGGGAAAACAGGTCTACATCAATATCGACAGTAAGACAGTGCCCGAAAATCCCCTCTATGCGGCCTGGAAATCGAAAAGCTTTACGGATAATGATATCCTTCTGCACTTTTTCATTCTGGATCAGCTCACCGATCATCCTCAGGGAATGAATGCCTCTGCCCTGAGTGATGAAATTTCCCTTACCTACGGCGTTGCCTTTGATCCCCAGACCGTACGGCTGAAGCTGAAGGAATACGAATCTCTGGGACTGCTGTGCTCTCATAAAGAAGGAAAAAACCTTATCTATCAGATGCTCCCGCCCCAGTTTCCCCATGACTCTCCCTTAAATGATACTCTTTTAACCGCTGTTTCCTTTTTTCAGGGAACCGACCCTTTCGGGTTTATCGGGAGCACCATTCTGGACTGGCACGACCGGAAAAATACCTTTTTTCAGTTCAAGCATCATTTTATCGTACATACCCTGGAAGATCAGGTGCTCCTGCAAAGCCTTACAGCCATCCGGGAGCACCGTTTGATCGACTATGAAAATAAGAGTTTCCGTTCCGGGAGCATTTCCTCCCAGTCCGGCGTTCCCTTAAAAATCTTTGTAAGCACCCGTACCGGAAGGCGCTACCTCTGTCTGTACCTTCCATCTCTGCGGAGGTTCCACAATGCCCGTCTGGATTCCATTCTCTCCATTACCATTAAGGAGCCCTGGGAAGACTATGAACGAACCTATGAGGCGCTGCTGGCAAATATAAAGCGCTGCTGGGGCGTTTCCTTCGGAAGCGGAAGAAGCCGCCTGGAAACCATCTGCCTGCGCCTTTCTATTGATGAAGAAAAAGAACCCTATGTTTTAAAACGCCTTTACCGGGAGGGGAAAGGCGGAGAAATCCTAAAAATACGGGAGCATGAATATCTGTATACGGGAGCATTTTTCGATACCAATGAACTTCTGTCCTGGGTAAAGTCCTTTACCGGGCGCATTCTGGATATTCAGGGAACCTGTGAACCTGCCATCCTTAAGGTCACAAGAGACTGGGAACGGATGTATCAGATGTACTGCAGCGAAGAAAAGGAAGAAACAAATGGAACTGTTTAATGAGATATACAGCTGTTACTACCACACGGTCCGCCATATTTTGGAGGAAGCTGCCGGCCATTCAGTGAACATGAAAGAAATGGAGCAGATCTGCAAAAATCAGGCCTTTCAGGAAACAGCCCTGGCTGTACTCCCGAAACTTACAAAGGGAGAGTGGCCCCTTCTTTTCCCCTCAAAGGAGCATCCTGGCTGCTATGAAAGTGCCCTGCATTTTCCTCCTCCCGAACTGCCGCTGACTGCACTTCAGATGTCCTGGCTGGCAGCTCTGATTCATGACCCGCGCTTCCGGCTCTTTTTTACGGATGAAGAATTAAAAACTCTTTCAGAATCCCTAAAGGGATTTGAACCGCTGTATCAGCAAGAAAATTTTTACTATTACGACCAGTTTTGCGACGGTGATTCCTATGCTTCACCTTCCTACCGGGAGCATTTTCAGGCAATTTTAAAAGCCCTGAGGGAGCATCATATCCTTTTTATTGGATATGAAGGCAAAAAAGGAATCTGCCATTCCTTTGAAGTCACCCCCTATCAGCTCCAGTACTCCTCCAAGGATGACAAATTCCGTCTCTGCTGTCTGCAGTACCGACGGGGACGCTGCGGCCTAAATACCATTCTCAACCTGGAACGGATCCGTGACTGCCGCGTTTCCCCTGACCTCCTTTCGAACAGCGATATACAGACTCTCTCCTGCCACCGCTTTCTCCCGGTCCGCAAAGCAAAAGAGCCCGTTCTCTTAAAAATAACCGGAGAACGGAACTCTCTTGAACGCTGTATGCTTCACTTTGCCAGCTACGAAAAGCATACGGAATACCATGAAGAAGGCAAATACTGGCTGTGCTCCATTTACTATGATACCGCAGATGAAACGGAGCTTCTCATCGATATCCTTTCCTTCGGCCCCGTAATAGAGGTTCTGGGGCCAGGCCATTTCCGCAGTATGGTGAAAAACCGGGTGAAACGGCAGCATGAGCTTTTGTATAGGACAGTGGAGTAAATATTTCTACGCGAACAGGCCGCCTGCCCTAACCGGACAGACGGCCTGTTCCAAACACAAAGGATAAAGGTTCACCCTCAATGGGTTCGATTATTTTCCGTAATAAGCTCTTAAATACATATCCTTGATCTCGCTCATGAGAGGATATCTTGGGTTGGCGCCGGTACACTGGTCGTCGAAGGCCTGCTCCGTCATATCATCCAGTCTGTCTAAGAAGTCTTTCTCGTCAATGCCGTAATCCTTGATGCAGGACTTCACGCCAACAGCCTTCTTTAACTCCTCGATCTTCTCGATCAGCTTCTTCACAGCCTCTTCATCGCTGCCTGCATTGATTCCGCAGAATCTTGCACACTCAGCGTATCTTGCCATGGTATGCGGATACTGGTACTGGGAGAAAGTTCCCATCTTGCGTGGATTCTCAGCAGCGTTGAACTCAACTACCAGAGAGATCATCAGCGCATTTGCAATACCGTGGGGCAGATGGTGGAATGCTCCCAGCTTATGTGCCATAGAGTGGCATACGCCCAGGAATGCGTTCGCAAATGCCATACCTGCCATACAGGATGCGTCTGCCATCTTCTGGCGTGCCTCAACATTGTTTGGCTCATTGTAAGCGATCGGCAGGTAGTCAAATACGTTCTTCATTGCCTTTAATGCAAGTCCGTCTGTATAATCCGTTGCCATAACAGAAGCATATGCCTCTAATGCATGGGTTAAAACATCAACGCCGGAAGCGCTGGTTAAGCCTCTTGGCTGGCTCATCATGTTGTCAGTATCAACAATCGCCATATTTGGAAGCAGCTGGTAATCAGCCAGAGGATACTTGATGCCGGTTTCCTGATCAGTGATAACGGCAAATGGAGTAACCTCAGAACCTGTACCGGAAGAGGTAGGAACAGCTACGAAATAAGCCTTCTCACCCATCTTCGGGAAGGTATAAACTCTCTTGCGGATATCGATAAAGCGCATTGCCATATCCATGAAATCTGCTTCCGGATGCTCGTACAGTACCCACATGATCTTTCCTGCATCCATTGCGGAGCCGCCGCCCATTGCGATAATTACATCCGGCTCAAATTCTTTCATCAGTTTGGCGCCTGCCTGTGCATTTGCCAGAGTAGGATCAGGCTGAACGTCAGAGAATACGGTATATGTGATTCCCATTTCATTTAAACGGTCTGTAATTACATTTGTGTAGCCGTTCTTGTACAGGAAGGAGTCTGTTACGATAAAGGCTCTCTTCTTGCCCATTACATCCTTTAATTCGTTTAATGCTACAGGCAGACAGCCCTTCTTAAAGTAAACCTTCTCAGGTGTACGGAACCACAGCATATTTTCTCTCCTCTCAGCAACAGTCTTAATGTTCAGCAGATGCTTAACGCCAACGTTCTCAGATACGGAGTTTCCGCCCCAGGAACCGCAGCCCAGTGTAAGAGACGGAGCCAGCTTAAAGTTGTACAGATCGCCGATACCGCCGTGGGAGGAAGGTGTATTTACAAGAATACGGCAGGTCTTCATTCTTTCTGCATGCTTCATCATCTTTTCTTTTTCATTTACATTGATGTACAGAGAAGAGGTATGGCCGTAGCCGCCGTCTGCTACCAGACGCTCTGCCTTATCCAGAGCCTCGTCAAAGGTCTTAGCCTTGTACATAGCCAGTACAGGAGACAGCTTTTCGTGAGCAAACTCCTCGCTGATATCTACAGACTCAACCTCGCCGATGATAATCTTTGTATCAACCGGAACATCCACACCTGCCAGCTTTGCGATGGTGTATGCAGACTGTCCTACGATCTTTGCATTTAATGCCCCGTTGATCAGGATGGTCTTTCTTACCTTTTCAATCTCACCCTGCTTTAAGAAATAGCAGCCTCTGTATTCAAATTCCTTCTTAACAGCCTCATATACAGGCTCCAGAACAGTTACAGACTGCTCAGAAGCACAGATCATACCATTATCAAAGGTCTTGGAATGGATAATGGAGTTAACTGCCATACGGATATCAGCCGTATCGTCAATGATAACCGGCGTATTTCCAGCGCCAACGCCCAGCGCAGGCTTACCGGAAGAATATGCAGCCTTAACCATGCCCGGGCCACCAGTTGCCAGGATGATATCAGCGTCTCTCATTACCTCATTGGTCAGCTCCAGGGAAGGAACGTCGATCCATCCAATGATCCCCTCAGGAGCGCCTGCCTTAACAGCAGCCTCCAGCACAACCTTGGCAGCCTCAATGGTACTCTTCTTTGCTCTTGGATGTGGGGAAATGATGATGGCATTGCGTGTCTTTAAGGAAATCAGTGTCTTAAAGATTGCAGTGGAGGTTGGATTTGTAGTAGGGATAACAGCTGCGATCAGGCCGATTGGCTCTGCAATCTTCTTTATACCGTACTCCTTATCCTCCTCAACCACACCAACGGTCTTTGTATTCTTGTATGCATTGTAGATATACTCAGCTGCGTAGTTGTTCTTGATTACTTTATCCTCAACCACGCCCATTCCGGTCTCTTCTACCGCCATCTTTGCCAGCGGAATACGCATCTTATTCGCTGCGCTTGCTGCCGCGAAAAAGATCTTATCTACCTGCTCCTGTGTGTAGGTTGCAAATACCTTCTGAGCCTCGCGCATTGCTGCCATCTTGGCGTTCAGTCCCTCTACGCTGTCAATGATCTCCGGAACTACCTGCTCGGTCTTCTTTGCCATTTCCATTTCCTCCATTTTCCTTGTGTTTGTGTTTGTATTCGGAATGTTTGTCAATTTATTAACAATTTAACTATCCGCATTATATAACATCGTTAAAAAAATGTCAACCGTATTTTTTCTTTTTTCAGGTTTTGCGCAAATTTTTAGTCTCAGAGCATACTCTATCGATTCACCAATGGCAAAAAGATTGTTAAATATATAACACCATTTTGGATATTTTGTATAATTTTAAAACCTATCCACTGCTATTTTATAAATTATGGTAAAATATACCTGACAACTATAAAAATAAAACTGTAACATAAGGAGAGCTTTTCTATGTTTCGGCCAATGCCACGTTACGGACAGCAGCTGGAGCTGAAAAAAGGCATCTGCACGCCGATACATACCATTGTGCAAATGCCTTTTTGTATTCTTATTACAGATATTTTTTAAGGGTATCCACCTTATCTAACTTCTCCCAAGGAAGGTCAAGGTCATTGCGGCCAAAATGTCCGTAAGCAGCGGTCTGCTTGTAGATCGGACGACGCAGATCCAGCATACGGATGATTCCAGCCGGACGAAGGTCAAAGTTCTCGCGGATGATCTCTACCAGCTTCTCCTCACTGAGCTTTCCTGTTCCGAAGGTCTCTACCATAATAGAGGTTGGGTGAGCCACGCCGATTGCATAGGACAGCTGGATCTCGCACTTATCAGCCAGACCGGCAGCTACGATATTCTTAGCCACATAGCGGGCCGCATAAGCTGCAGAACGGTCTACCTTGGTGCAGTCCTTACCGGAAAATGCGCCGCCGCCGTGACGTGCCGTTCCGCCGTAGGAATCTACAATAATCTTGCGTCCGGTCAGACCGCTGTCTCCGTGAGGTCCGCCGATTACAAAGCGTCCTGTAGGATTGATAAAGAACTTTGTATTCTCATCTACCATATCTGCAGGAATAATCTCATCAAATACATACTTCTTGATATCTGCATGGATCTGCTCCTGAGTTACATTCTCATCATGCTGAGTGGACAGAACCACTGCATCCAGACGAACCGGCTTTCCATTCTCGTCATACTCTACTGTAACCTGAGTCTTTCCGTCCGGACGAAGATACTTTAAGGTACCGTTCTTTCTTACCTCAGTCAGTCTTCTAGCCAGCTTGTGAGCCATGGAAATAGGATATGGCATATACTCCTCTGTCTCGTTGCTTGCATAGCCGAACATCATACCCTGGTCGCCTGCACCAATGGCGTCCAACTCTTCCTCGGACATACGGTTTTCCTTTGCCTCAAGAGCCTTATCAACACCCATAGCAATATCGGAAGACTGCTCATCTAAAGCAACCATAACACCGCATGTATCTGCGTCAAAACCATATTTACCCCTTGTATATCCAATCTCTTTGATCGTATCACGGACAAGCTTCTGAATGTCCACATATGCACTTGTTGTTACTTCTCCCATAACAAGTACAAGGCCTGTTGTCATTGCTGTCTCGCAGGCAACACGGCTCATGGGATCCTGCTCCATTAAAGCGTCTAAAATCGCATCAGAAATCGCGTCGCACATTTTGTCCGGATGGCCTTCAGTTACAGATTCAGATGTAAATAATCTTCTCTCCATCAATCATTCTCCTTTTCTTTGCTGTAAAATAAATACATACTGTACTGTGTTTCGTGTCATTTAAGCAGGTGTAATCCTCTGCCCTCTGGCAAAAAGAAAAGTCCGCAGCAACGGCGGACTTGAAAATATCAGATCTTCAAATCCTCTTATTGCTCGATCAAGCACATCAAAAAGCTCTTTTTAAAACTTTATAAGCTGCACTCCTCGCTCAGGCTGGCACCTTCCGGCCCTTTCGCACACCGCATAAGCACTGCTTACGGGATACTCAACCGGGGTTGCCGTGACTTCACAGGTCCTTTGTACCTCCACCACTCTGAATAAGAGAAAGCGTATTTAATTGTTACCGCTACACATCATAACACTGTCCATACCTTCCGTCAATATACATTTTGGGAAATATGTTCTATCAAAACAGGAATTCCTGTCTTAACCTACTTTTAACTTGAATTTCTGGATCTCACGTTCTGTAGAAACTCTCTCGATCACTGCACCGAGACTTCTGAGCTTCTCTTCAAAACGTTCGTATCCCCTCTGGATATATACGATGTCATCTACGATCGTAATGCCATCTGCGGCCATTCCTGCAATCACAAGTGCTGCTCCTGCACGAAGATCCGGTGCACTGACCCTTGCTCCCGAGAATTTATCTACGCCTTCGATAGTCGCTGCATTGCCTTCAACCTTGACATTTGCACCCATTCTTGCAAGTTCTGAAAGATATTTGAAACGATTCTCGAAAATACTTTCTGTAATCGTGCTTGTCCCTTTACAAAGAGCAAGTGTAACACCGATCTGCGGCTGCATATCTGTCGGGAATCCCGGATATGGAAGAGTCTTCACCTGTGTATTATGAAGATCTCCTTTTGACACAACACGCACTGCATCATCAAATTCTTCTACTTCACATCCGATCTCAACAAGCTTTGCAATCGTAGCTTCCAGATGCTTCGGAATGACATTCATAACAGTCACATCACCTCTGGTTGCTGCTGCCGCAAACATAAATGTGCCGGCTTCGATCTGATCCGGAATGATGGAGTACTCT
>ENA-OPBN01001349-OPBN01001349.1-human-gut-metagenome-genome-assembly--contig:-NODE-1349-length-11590-cov-2.553359_pt1 | contig 11590 bp, 11 predicted proteins | sample MGYA00241068_ERZ501452 | MGnify/ENA primary metagenome ERZ501452 (study PRJEB25962, sample SAMEA2042507) | human gut metagenome | biome: human gut; feature: human-associated habitat; material: faeces... | reverse complement strand
ATATTGCATTATCTATTCCTATTACTGCCAATGCAGGTAATACATCCTGGTTGCTTACGCTTACTTGTATTGCCTTGTTCTTTATCGCATTTGGTAATGGTCTGTTCAAGGGAAATCTTCAGGCCATTGTAGGTCAGATGTACGATGACCTTGAAGCAGAGGCTGCAAAGAAGGGGGAAAAGGAACTGATTGAAGCTAAGAGCAAGAGAGATTCCGGATTCCAGATATTTTATGTATTTATCAATTTTTGTATTTATTATCAATATTGTTTTATTATTAATTGTTAAAAAAATTATTAATATTGATGGGTTTCATTTTAATTTTGATGAACCAGTTGTAACTGCTGTTCCAGCTCAAGAACCTGTTCATGAAGATTCTACAACTGTCGAAGACGATTCTACGATAGCTGATAATGAGTTAACACAAGAAAACGGAGAAACTGAAACTAACACGGTTGAACCTAATGCTTCTGAAACTAAACCGGCAACTATCAATACACAAAAAATCAAAGACTTCTTTAAAACAAAAAACGGAAAAATAACGATTGGTGTTGCTGCTGCTCTTATTGTTTGCTTTGGTGGTTATAAAATATATGATACATTCTTTAATTATACTAGTATTGATCTAGGTAAAAATATTACTGTTGAATTTACCGGGAAAGACGGAAGTGGTTATATAAAAGATGTTGAAAGCAATATCGATTATGACAAAAATAATTCTGATTTATCTAACTTTGTTAGCAGCACTTATACTGACTATGATTTTTCTGGAGATCTATCTAATGGTGATAAAATAACTGTAACGATTAAATACTCAGAAGAATTGGCTAAAGCAAATAAAATCAAAGTAACTAATGATTCTAAAACTTTTACTGTTAAAGGTCTAATTGAAAAATTTAAAGATAGCAGTAAAATACCAGAAAAAGTTATTACTCAATTAAAAAAAGAAGCTGACAAAAACATAAAGAATCGCTATAAAGATGGTTATTCTTTTACTTATAATCATGAATTTAATTCTCTTTGGTTTGCCAAAGGGGAAGATGATGATAACGACAGTGTTATTGCTATATATAAAATTGACGAAACATATACCTCATCATTCAGTGGCCAACAAGATGTTGAAACTTACTATGCCGCAATCTATGTCGATGATGTTGATTCTGCCTATTTAGATGAAAAGTCACATTATTGGTATGGGGCTTCTTTATATGGCAGTGATGGTAAAGAATTATCAGATCTAAATGCATTGGAAACTGCTTTAAAAGAAAAATTTGATGATCAAACTTTAGAATTAATCAAATAAAAAACTAAAACCACTTTTTAAAATATTTAAGAAGTGGTTTTTTTATTCCAAATCAAACTGATTATTAAATTATTTTCACTTATCTTAGCAGTTACATCTCAGTAAATTCTTTAACAATAGCTAATCCTAAGCCAGTATTTTGTTTTGTACGAGAAATATCAGAAGTATAAAACTCATCGAATATTTGTTCAACTATGATTGGCTCATCTAATCGATTTTTGAATTGAAAACAAATTTCTGCTCCCGTATTAATAGAAATATAAATATCTCCACGGCTATGCTTCAAAGCATCAATAATTAAATTATCAAAAATTCTCCGTAAGATCCGTTCATTACTAAGCATCTCTATTTTTTTATTACCTTTAATATAGATCATCCGCCCTTGACTATTAAAATCTTGATAATAACAAACTAACTCTTCTTCAAAAATACGATTAATATCTAATAACTTTAATTCAAATTTTTCTTCATTGGAAATGATTTTAGTAAAAGTAAAAAAATCTTCTATCAATTGCGATAGCTGTTTTAACTTATCAATAATAATTGATTCATATTTATGCTGTTCTTCTCCACTTAGCTCATATTTTTGCAACAATTCGACATAGCCAAGGCCGAAGTTAATGGCGTTTTTAAATCATGAGAAATATTTACAATTGTTTTTTGCAAACTATTATTTTTCTTTTCAATATCAATCTCTAATTTTCTAAACGTTAGCATCATTTCATTTACTTCTTGTAATAATTCTCTAAGTTCAAGATTCCCGTTAGTTGTTGTAATCAAAGCATTAGTATCAAGCCCACTTATTTTATTAATATCATTAGCCGCTTTTCTAATACTTTTTTTAAATTAAAAATATAACAGGTAGCAATAAGCAGTAAAATGATCAAAATTATCACTATTACTAACATTCAGCTACCTCCTGATTATTTAATATTGCATCGTTTAAAATACGTTACTCCTATCATACTTGAAGCGATGATCAATCCAATTCCTGTTAAAATTCCTGTTAACAATGTCTTTATTTCTATCTGTCCAATAACTGCCATGTCCCGAAGAATTGTTTCAAACTCAAATTGCATGATTATACTACCATCAATATTAAAAACAGTAATAATTGTCATTAATAGCATCTGTGATACCATAACTAACACGATTGCGATTGCATTATATCGTGATGTTTTTTGTGTTATTGCGGCAATCATTACTAGTACGCTCATTATACCACAAAAGATCGGCAACTGTCGCAGCATAATTATTGTTATATCTAAAAAGCTAGAATAATGACTCGGTGCATTAAAGATAATATTACCAAAATAACCTAAATAAGTACTGATTGCTATTATTGCTATCCCTAATCCCCATGTCAAAAGGAGCTTAGCGAAATAGTATGTCGTCCGTGAAACATCTGTAGAGATAACATTTTTAGCAGTATGATTAGCTAAATCAACACAAATAACTGCAAAGACTACAAAAATCAGTACATAGTACAGATTCCCATTAACTTTCATCATCCCTTCATCTAATAGCTCATTACTCTCACCAGCTACCTTTCTTACATCTTCTGGAGTTGCTAAATCATCTTCTTTAGTTACCTCTGAATTACTCGTTAACCCGCCACTTATTCCAATATGACCTGGCGATCTTAAATAAATTGAAACACTGCACAGTGCGATGATTGCTAGAAGACAAACATAAATTCCTTTTCCTTTAAAAATCCTAAATAAATCAGCTTTAATGATATTCAACATTCTATTCACCATCCCTAATAATATTTTTAAAATACTCTTCTAACGATACTCCAATTTCACTAATTGCATAAAGTTCAATTCCCTTTTCAACTATTGCCTTACTAACAATGTGTTGTGCATCTAAATAATCATATAGACGAATTTCTTGATCATTTAAGACTTTGTAATTAGCTGTCTTTAGTTCTTCTTCTAATAAGACACTAGCTTTTTTTATATCATTTACCTTAAGTAATAAACAATGACTACACTCATTATCTAACTGTTCTTTTGATAATTCTTTAACGATCTTACCACCTTCAAGAATTCCAAACTTATTTGCTACTAAATACAGTTCTGATAAAATATGACTAGAAATCAAAATCGTTATATTTTCTTGTTGTAATTGCAATAACGTTTCTCTAATCTCACTAATTCCTAATGGATCTAAACCATTGATTGGTTCATCTAAAATTATAAAATCAAGATTATTTAAAATTGCCAAAGCAATTCCTAAACGCTGCTTCATTCCTAATGAAAACTGTTTAAATTTCTTTTTACCAGTATTATTTAATTTAACCTTTTCTAGTACTTCCTCAATCTTGTGACGATTAATAATTCCTTTTAAAATACAGTAATACTTTAAATTATCATATGCTGATAAATTAGGATAAAACGCTGGACTTTCAATCATACATCCCATCCTATTTTTACTATCCCTCCTACCCTTTTACTGTATAAAAAAAGAGTTAAATAACTCTTAATCAATTCTTAAATAAGTCTTAATTCCGTTATCCTTTTATTTTATAACCAATTCCCCAGACTGTTTCTATATACTCTTGATTTGGATTAGCTTGTTTTAACTTACTACGAATCTTACTAATATGAACATTTAGCGTATTATCATCACCTGAATCTTCGTGGTCCCAAACCATTTTAAATAAAATATCTTTTGTAAAAACACGAGTTGGACTTTCTAATAATATTTTTAATAGTTTAAACTCAATTTTAGATAAATTTATTTTTATCTCATTACAAGTCACTTTATAACTATTTTCATCAAGAATAATATCTTTATAAGTAATTAGAGCTGATGAAAAAGCTACTTGCCGATGCTTTAATTGTATCTTTACTCTTGCTAAAGGTTCATTATTATCAAATGGTTTGATCAAATAGTCATCAGCTCCCAAAGTAAATAGGTCAAGTTTTGTATCCATTTTATCGATTGCAGTTAAAATAATCACCGGTAAATCTTTCTTCTTTTTGATTTCCTTAATTACTTCCTGACCACTAAGACCCGGTAACATCAAATCCAAAAGTACTAAATCTACATGTTCATCTAATAAAAGTAATGCCTCTGTCCCAGAATAAGCACTAACACTTTCGATACAATTTAATCTTAATAGATCATGAATCATATTATTAATATCATTGTCATCTTCTACGATCAATATTTTTACCATTGTTATACTACATTCCTTCACTTACACAGTGATAGTATAACACAATATACCTCTCCAAGACATATTGGTTTTAAGAGCTTATCTTTGTATTTCTAATAATAAAAAGAAGTATCTAAGTTTAGACACTTCTGGATTATGAATTATGAGCAAATTGTGAATTATACAATTTTTCATACTCACCTTGTTTTGCTAATAATTCTTCGTGTGTTCCTTGTTCGACGATATCACCATTATTGATTACTAAAATCAAGTCAGCACTCTTAATAGTTGATAGACGATGGGCAATAACAAAACTTGTCCGCCCTTTCATAACCCGCTGCATTGCTTCTTGCAGCATTTTTTCTAAACGGGTATCAACCGATGAAGTCGCCTCATCAAGAATCAAGATTTGAGGATCTTTTAAGATTGCTCGGGCAATCGTTAATAATTGTTTCTCCCCTTGCGAGATGTTATTGGCTTCTTCATTTATATGTGAATTATATCCATCTGGCAGAGTTCTAATAAAATGATGAACATTGGCCATTTTAGCAGCATTAATAATCTCATCTTTGCGAGCATCCAAACGACCATAACGAATGTTATCATAAATTGTTCCAGAATATAGCCATGTATCCTGTAAAACCATTCCAAACATAGAACGTAACTCTTCCCGTGGTAAATCACGAATATCAACGCCGTCTATTTTAATACTACCACCTTTAACATCGTAAAAACGTAATAGTAAATTAATAATTGTTGTTTTTCCTGCTCCAGTCGGTCCAACAATTGCAACCATCTGACCACTTTTAACATTAACATTCAAATCTTTCATTAAGTTTTCTTCATAATAACCAAACTTAACATGTTCAAAATCAACATTTCCAGCCACTTCGCTCAAATGTTTAGGCGGATTAGCTTCCGGTACTTCTTCCGGTTCTTCCAATAACTCAATCACCCTTCCTAGTGCTGCAAAAGCAGACTGAATTTGTGATGATAAGTTAGATATTTGCGATAAAGGATCATTAATTTGCCAAATATAACGAATAAAAGCTTGTAACTGCCCAACTAAAAATGTTCCTGCAATTACATCAGCAGTTCCCACTACAGCAACTGCCCCAATTGCTAAATAAGTAACTAATGCATTTAAAGGTGCAATCGTTGACGAAACGAATTGTGCTTTAAAGGCATTTTCTTTTAAATTTTCATTAATTTTTTTAAATTTTTCAACTGATTCCACTTGTTGATTATATAATAAAATTTCATTATATCCTGTATACATTTCAGTTACAGTACTATTTAATTCACCAAGCGCATCTTGTTGCTTTTTAAATAATTTTTGACTTTTTCCTACAACTAGCTTAGTTACTAATAGCGATAATGGAATAATCATCGTTCCAATAATTGCCATCTTAGGATTAATCATATACATCATTGTTAACGCTAAAGTAACAGTTAATACTCCACTGACGATCTGCGTAAAACTTTGTTGTAGAGCGTTAGAAATAGCATCAACATCATTAGTAATTCGACTTAAAACATCTCCAAAATGATGATTATCAAAATATCTTACTGGTAATTTACGAATCTTATTTTGTAAAGCATTTCGAAGATCTTCCATTGCTTGCTGAATTGCATTCGTCAAATAAACTACTGAAATCATTTGAGCAACTGTTTTAATAATATAAATGACTACTAAACTAAGTACAATTTTAATAATTGCCCCAAAGCTAATATCCACACTTGTTAAACTACTGCTTTTAGCAACATCGCTCGCTAATTGAGTAGTGATCATTCCTTCAAATGTTGGTGCTAAAACCATTGAAATATTGAAAGCAAAAATCATTAGGATAGCAATAATAAATTGCCATTTATACGGCTTAATAAATGGTATTAAACCCTTTAAACTTTTTTTAAAACTATATTTTTTATGCATTTGCTAATTCCTCCTCACTTAATTGAGAAGTTGCAATCTCATGATAAATTTGACATTCCTTTAATAATTGATGATGTGTTCCTTTTCCTACGACCTTACCTTCATTTAAAACAATGATCTGATCTGCCTCCATAATACTAGAAATTCTTTGAGCTACAACTAGCATGATTGATTCGGTCATTTCTTTTTTTAACTCTTTCCTTAAAATTGCATCTGTTTTAAAATCCAATGCTGAAAAAGAATCATCAAAGATATAAATTTGAGCTTTACGAACTAATGCCCGAGCAATACTTAATCGTTGTTTTTGACCACCCGAAACATTTGTCGCTCCTTCACTGATTTCTTCATCAAAGCCATTTTCTTTTTCCATTATAAATGGATAAGCCTGCGCAACTTTAGCAGCATATTCTACTTCTTCATCACTAGCATCCTTTTTCCCAAAACGAATATTATCAGCAATTGTCCCACTAAATAATACTGCTTTTTGAGGAATCACACCTAATTTATCTCGTAATTCTAATACATCATAATCACGAATATCTTTCCCATTGATTTTAATACTTCCACTACTAACATCATAAAATCTTGGTACTAAATTCACTAATGTACTTTTACCAGAACCAGTACTTCCAATAAAAGCAATCATTTCGCCTTTGTTCGCTTTAAAAGAAACATCCTGAAGAACCGGCTCCTCACCATCAGGATAAACAAAAGTTACATGATCAAACTCAATACTTACTTTTTCATCAAAATCGCTATCTGCAGGTTTATTTTTAATTATTGGATCTAAATTGAAGACTTCTTCAATTCGTTTCGCTGACACTTCAGCCCGAGGATACATCATAAACACCGTACAGAAAAGCATAATCGAAAACATCGCATGGAATAAATAATCCATGAAAGCAACAAGCTGTCCAATTTCTAAAGAACCAGTAGAAATTAGATGAGCTGCTACCCAATATATTGACAAACCAGCAACATTCATCAGCATAAAGAAAATTGGCTGTGTCATGGTCATAATTTTAAATAATTTTTTTGAATATTTAGTAAAGCGATGATTTGTTTCTTTAAACCGTTTTTGTTCATATTGATCATTATTAAAAGCTCTAATTACTCGAATCCCGCTAAGATTTTCTCTCGAAATACGATTCAAGTCATCTAATGAACTTTGTTGATTTTCTGAAATTGGTTTAGTAATCTTCGCTACTACGACAACCCCAAGGATAATCAACGGAATTGTAGCAGCAATAATATATGATAACGGTAACGAAGCCCGCGCTGTCATAATAAAACTAAAAATAAACATAATTGGGGTCATCAAAGCTTTCCGAAGCAATACGTTAACAAATTGTTGAATTTGAAAAGCGTCATTATTCGTCCTTGTAATCATTGATGATGTCCCAATCTGATTAAATTCATTAGCTGTAAATTGTTGTACTTTAGCAAAGATATCATTTCTAATATCACGAGTAATTGCAGTTGATATTTTTGAACAACAATATCCTAGGGCAATGGTTCCACCCACACCGATAAGTGAAACTAAGGCAATACAGCCACCCATCATATAGATGAAGCTAACGTCTTTATTAGTAACCCCAACATCTATCATTGTTGCTACAATGGTCGGAATTCCTAATTCAACTAAAATAAATCCAAAAACTGAAATTACATTAAAAAAGAATAGTAATTTGTAGTTTTTTAAATACTTTAAGATTAATTTCATATTTTTCTCCTTTCATTGTATTGTGAAGCAACATATCATATGATAAACTATAAGGTAACCTTATAGTCAAGGAGTTATTTAAATGAAAGAAAAATTATTAACATGTGGAACTTTTGCTAAAATATGCGGTGTTGAAAAACATGTTCTTTTTCATTATGACGAGATTAATTTATTTAAACCAGCATATGTGAATGATAAAGGTTACCGCTATTACTCGTATCGTCAATATGATACATTTAAAGTAATTATTGCTTTAAAAAAACTCGGAATGTCGTTAAAAGATATTCAAATATATCTTGATCAGCGCAATCCCCAATTATTTTTAGAGTTATTGAATCAACAAGAAGCTAAATTGCTTGAGTATATTAATGAAATGCAGCAGATTCACGAAATGATCAAAAATTTTCAAACATTTACAACTGATGCTTTAAATGCTAATTATGATGAAATCAAAGTAACTTATTTAAAAGAAACTAAATTATTATTATCTGCTAATCTCGAAAACACTACCTCTAAAGGCTTCGCTGACTTTATGAATGATTACACATCTTTTATTGAAAATAATCATATTATTACTGGCGAATTCGTTGGGGTAATGATGAATGTCGAAAATATTCGTAAAAATCAATTATCTAACTACTCTTATTTATTTACAACAACTAATAATCTGAGTGAACAAATATTTGTTAAAAAGGGTGGTAATTATTTATGTGGCTATCATCATGGAAGTTATGATGGTCTCCGTGACTCATATCAAAGAATCCTCGATTATGCAGAGCTTCATAAAATTAAATTAGGTAAATATGCTTTTGAAGAATATATTATTTTTGATATTTGTGAAGCTTCCAAAGATGAATACTTAACTCGTATTACAATTGAAATAGCAGAATAAAAAAGTAGGTATAAGACTCCCAAGTTAAATAACCAATGGGCAGGAAGATCTTAAATTACCTACTTTTACTTATAATTTTTAAAATTTACTAATTCTATCTTATTTTTATTTAACCATTCACTTAACCAATCGGAACAAAGAAAATCACATTCCATAGGTCTAATAAGAGTAAAAGACGAATGTTCCAAAATATACTGATCTAAAAACCCAGGATGGAAAATAGCTACTGCACAAGGATTATTTTTAATAATATCTAAATGCTCTTCCATATATGTACGAGGATCATACAATCCATGTTCATCTAGGCTCATAAATCCTAATCCAGTAATTCCAAATTCTTTTTCCCACTCTTTATCCAAGCTAGGATTTTCAAAGAATAAATTATTTCTTTGAGCAACATTTTTTAAAGCAATAAAGAAATTATTAGAAAATACTGCATGACCTTCAAAATAATCTGGGTCTCTACCTGTGATTGCTCGAAACTTCGCTAATTGAGCTTCCAGCTCAATTTCACATTCAGCAACATTGATCGTATCTACTTGACGAGCCCGAATCTCTTTACTGGAACAAAAATTACCATTTTTCTGGACTAACGACGGAATCAATTTAGGATCACTCAACGGTTTTCCAACACAAATATTACTGTGCTGTCCTAATGCGATATCTAAATCTTTAACCAACTCATACCCATGCTTAGCACTTGCCATATTAGGCATCATTCCAACACTAGTGATTACACCATCTACTACACTTTTATAAATACCATAATTTACGCCCTCGCTAAACCCGAGGTCATCAGCTCTCATTATTAATTTCATATTTCTCAATACTCTCCTTTACTTTTTTTCTTTTTTTATCTATTTCCTGATTATAAACTCGTTTGATATAATCCAATACTTTTCGTCCGTCAAACGAAGCATATAAACTAATAGGCGGAACTGTTATAATTGTCAGATTCTCTTTTAAACGTCGCTCAAGATTTACTTCTTCATAACGAATTTGAGGCTCCAATAAAATAATGTCATAATTTTTATCCTCAAACTGCTCTGTAGTTAGCGATTCAATCTGCCAATCCTTTTCATCACCAATTACTTTTTTCTTCATATCTAGAACAATCAAATCAGACATTGCTCCAGCAACACTATGTAATAATAAAACTTTAAACGGATGTTTTTTAGTAAACTCATTTAATAACATAATTGCTTTATCTAACACAATTTTACCTGCCATCTTAGTATAATCATAATTATCAATCAGCATTAATGGAATATTAACTTTTTGACAGAGCGGCACAAATTCATTTTGTAAATATGCAATATGTGGAGCCAATAAAATAATATCATAATCTACCAGCAAAACTTGGCCACTGACAACATCACTACATTTAATTTGATATTCGTTATAAATGTCTGCTGCTTCCATTTTTTTTACCAAAAGACTAGTCGACATCCCACCACCACAAACCAAAAGAATTTTTTTCATAGCCTCTCTAACCTTTCAATGATTTCTTTAAAATACTGATAATTAGGATTATTGATTAAATTCCACTGAATTGTACTATCGCTAATAATATTGGAAATTATTTTATAAAAGTCATCTAATTCTTTAATTGCTTTATTTTCAATTGCAGATAATAAAATTATTCTAATTTTATGTTTCTTCCATAATAATGGTTTCTTTAAAATCGTAACAGCTACAAAAGTAGCATTAGAAACCGGTTTATTAGAATGCGGAAAAGCAATTAAATCATTGAATTCAGTTGTTGCCAACGCCTCTCTTTGAAGCACATACTGTTCAAAATCTGCAGGTAGATCATAACTTTTTTTGCACTCATTAATTATTTCATGAATTGCCTCTTCTTTGGAACTAAATGATTCATATGTAAAAAAGAGCTGTTCTGGAAAATAATCTAGTATATTAGCCTGATTTAACTGCTTTAAATTATTTGTTATTTTAATTGTATCCCTTTGATTAATAAGATTATTAATTAAAAAGATTGGAATATTTACTTTAATTGCTAAAGGAACTGTTGTAAAGATACAATCAAACTTAGTTAAACTAATGTTTTCCAGCTCATGCAATGAGCATACTTCAAGATGTTCAATATAATCATTGAAATTTTCTTTAAAGAAATATTCTAATAGACGCGCGCTCCCCACCCCGCTAGAACAAACGACCAAAATATTATTACGATGAAAATTATACTTTTTTTGTTCTAGAGACAAATTAATATGTAAAGCAAAATAAGCTATTTCATCTTCTGATAAAGTACAGTTAAAACGTTGATTGATTACAACACAAGCTTTAACCGCTAATTCATAAGCCATAATCAGCTTACTTTTAATCTCATCCTTTAATGGATTATGCATAAAGGTACCGTACTGAATCCGTTTTACTAATGGAATCAAATGCAAAGATAATGCTAATTGGAGATTTAAATCTGCTTGAAATGGAATATTAGCAACTTTTTCAATTATCATTAACATTTCTTTTACAATATCTAAGATTTCTTGATTTATATAATTATTAGAAAGTTGTTTACTGTTTTTACCACAAAGATGCATAGTTAGATAG
>ENA-OPBN01001348-OPBN01001348.1-human-gut-metagenome-genome-assembly--contig:-NODE-1348-length-11618-cov-7.115541_pt1 | contig 11618 bp, 6 predicted proteins | sample MGYA00241068_ERZ501452 | MGnify/ENA primary metagenome ERZ501452 (study PRJEB25962, sample SAMEA2042507) | human gut metagenome | biome: human gut; feature: human-associated habitat; material: faeces... | reverse complement strand
ATGAGATGATCTCCGAACTGTGCAGCCTTGGCAGGAACCTGATGCTGTCCATTGACATCATCCCGGTGCCGACAGATGAAGCGGTGCGTGAGATCCAGAATCGACTGCTGGGTGTGGAGACAAACGTGACGAACTGGCAGAGACGCCAGAATGCAAATAATAACTTTTCTGCCGTAGTTCCCTATGACATGGAGCTGCAGAGAAAAGAAACCAAGGAGATGCTGGACGATCTGACCACCAGGGATCAGAGAATGATGTTCGGTATCCTGACAATGGTACATATGGCAGACAGCAAGAAACAGCTGGATTCCGATACGGAAACCCTGTATTCCATTGCAAGAAAACATCTCTGCCAGATGGCAACTCTGAAATGGCAACAAGTCGATGGGCTGAACACCGTCCTACCGTATGGCCTGCGGAAGATCGATGCGGTGCGTACCCTTACCACAGAGTCCACCGCTGTATTGATTCCATTTCATACGCAGGAGATCATGCAGCCGGGCGGCATCTACTATGGGCAGAATGCAGTCAGCAAAAATATGCTGGTGGCAGACCGCCGGAAGCTGTTAAATGGAAATTCGTTCCGATTGGGAGTCAGCGGTTCCGGAAAGAGCTTCTCGGCAAAAGAAGAGATCGTAGACCTTGCCCTTTCCACAGAGGATGACATCCTCATCCTCGATCCGGAGTCGGAGTTTGCTTCTCTAGTGGAAGCCTTAAACGGAGAGGTCATCCGGATCTCGGCAACCTCGGATACCCATCTGAATGCACTGGATATGGATTCTGCCTATGGCAATGACCGAAATCCTCTGATTGAGAAGTCAGAATTTATCCTTTCCCTGTTTGAGCAGCTCGTAGGAGCCGGAAACCTTTCGGCAAAGGAGAAATCCATCCTTGACCGCTGCACCGCAGATGTGTACCGGGATTATATGAGGGGCGGTTACAAAGGGCAGGTGCCGACCTTAAAGGACCTGTACCGACAACTCATGCTCCAGCCGGAGGAAGAAGCCAGAGGGCTGGCTCTGTCTTCGGAACTGTTTATCAATGGCAGTCTGAACACCTTTGCCCAGGAAACCAATGTCAACACGAAGAGCCGTATCATCGACTATGACATCCGGGAGCTGGGCGAACAGCTGATGCCCCTTGGCATGCTGGTCACACTGGATTCGATTTTTAACCGTGTGATCCAGAACTGGAAGAAGGGAAAAACGACATGGATCTTTGCGGATGAGTTTTATCTGCTGTTCCGCTATGAATACAGTGCGGACTTTTTCTACCGCCTGTACAAGCGTATCCGTAAGTATTCCGGATTTGTAACCGGACTTACCCAGAACGTTGAGGAACTTCTGAAATCCGATACCGCCCGCCTGATGCTGGCGAACAGTGAGTTCCTGATCCTTTTGAATCAGGCTACCACCGACCGGGATGAGCTGGCGGCACTTCTGAATATTTCAGACAACCAGTTATCCTACATCACCAATGTGGGTGCCGGCCATGGTCTGATCCGCTGTTCCGGAAATCTGGTGCCGTTTGAAAATTCGTTTCCAAGAAATACAAAACTGTACCGCCTGATGACGACCAAGCCGGGCGAAGCGTAAGAGCGGGACAAGCCGGGACTGGAGGTGTGAGATGAAGGATATCAAAACCAAAGAAGTTACAACAAAACCAAAGACCAAAAATCCTGCCTCCAGAATCCCCAAGGAGCTGATGCGGACGGCCATACTGGAGAGCAAGGAAAAATCCCAGACCATCGCAAATGCCAGGGACAATGACATGGGAGAACAGTCCCTATCCGAATATGCCAGTGGGAAAGTCACATCCGCAGAGGAATGGGCTGCAAGAAAGACAGGCAGAACTGTAACCAGAGCCGGAAAGACAGCTGCACAGACTTCCTACGAGAAGATCAAACTGAGAGTTACTGGTAAAAAAGAAGCGCAGAAAGAAGCCGCCAGAGGAACAGGGGACACACAGGCTCCCGATCCGGTCAGTCGGGAAGCACCGAAGCAAAAAAAACGGGAACAGGGGGCATCCCGTGTGAAGGTCAAGGAACGGGAAAACCAGGAAGTCCAGATTCAGAAAGCCAAGCGGCAAAAGGCGATTTCAGATGCCGTCAAAACGAAAGAACAGAAGATCCGGGCAGCTAGGGAGACACCAAGAATCCAGAATGGACAGGAAATGTCGGAAGGTGGATCGCTTTCCATCAAAAGACAAAACCAGAAAAGCAAGGCCGAAGATACCGCAAGGCAGAATGCCATCCGCCAGAAACAGCCGGAAAGCATCCGGATCAAGGAAAAGCCACGGAAACGGTTGGAGCCGAAGACCATACAGCGGCGTACTATTAAGACCGCCCCTCCATCTGTGAAGATCAGCATCCAGCCAGAGCAGAAGCTCCGGGTGGCCAGTTCCAACGCCTTGACAGCCCGGATGCAGAAGCAGATGGAACGAAGGGCAGCGAAGCAGGCGGCGAAGAAAGCCGCCTTGCAGACTTCCGATGGAGTCCGCCGGATACAGAAAACGGCAAGGGCAGGAGAGAATACCTTCAAGGCAGCTAAGGCCGCTGTAGAAGCGGCAGCGAAAACGGTGCAGTCCATGATGGCTGCACTGGGAGCCGCCGGAGCAGTTATCGTTCTTCTCTTGGTCATCATGGTTGGAATCATTGGCGGTGCGGCATTTTCTGGAAGCTCGGAGAGCAGCGAAGCACTCAGCCAGGAAGTCCTTTCCTATACGGCAACCATACAGAAATATGCCAACCAGTACGGAATCCCCGAATATGTCTCCGTGATACAGGCGATCATGATGCAGGAATCCGGCGGCCGGGGAACCGATCCTATGCAGAGCAGTGAGTGTCCATACAACACCCGGTACGCAAACAGTCCAAATGCTATCCAGGATGCAGACTACTCCATACAGGTAGGAATCCAGTATTATGCGGACTGCCTGAAGGAAGCCGGATGCACCAGTCCACAGGATATGGATAAGCTGAAGCTGTCCCTGCAAGGATATAACTACGGCAACGGATACATAACATGGGCGATACGGAAGTATGGCGGTTACAGTGCAGAAAACGCCCTGCAGTTTTCCAATGAGCAGGCAGCTTCACATGGATGGAGTGCCTATGGCGATCCAGAGTACGTTCCGCACGTCCTGCGGTATTATTCCAGCGGAGGATTGTTTGCCAGCCTGTTTGGTGGCAACGGACAGATTGTATCCGTGGCACTTACCCAGCTTGGAAATGAAGGTGGTCAGAAGTTCTGGTCGTGGTATGGCTTTGACAGTCATGTGGCATGGTGTGCCTGCTTTGCCAGCTGGTGTGGGGATCAGGCAGGATTAATCGAAAACGGTAAGATGCCGAAGTTCTCTCTGTGTGATGACGGAATCGCATGGTTTCAGAACAAGGGAAAATGGAAGAGCCGAGGATACTCGCCAGCGCCCGGAACCCTGATCTTTTTTGACTGGAATGGGGACGGAACCTCAGACCATGTGGGAATCGTGGAGAAAACTGAGGGAAGTACCGTATATACGGTAGAGGAAAACTCCAGCGATGCCGTGAACCAGAGAAGTTATGATATCAATAACGGAACGATCATGGGATATGGTATACTTTGAAAATTAATATGTTGACTCTTAGAGAGTAGTCAATAGTTTAGATTACCTTGACTAAAAAACAAATATAAAGTATTATGTGATTAGCTTTAACTAACTAGAAAAGGAGGGCGCACAATGACAAACCAATATATGACGAAGCTGTATCACGATCTGCTCTCCAACTCTCCGCAGACAGTGACAATAGATATTCCGGCTGATATGGGAACAGGTCAGATTTCGCAAGTTGTTACAAAGCAAGGAGCTGTTGTATCAGACTGGAAAATGAACTATTTTTCAGATATGAATGTGCAGGGTGTAAGCTGCGAAGATTATATTCAACTTTTATTCTGCTTCAATGATGGCGTATCGTGGAATATTGCAGATGCACGTCAAAGTGTCAGCATCCAGAAAGGCGAATCCTGCATTTATCGGGGACATGGTAAAATGGAATATTTGTGTTATTCTGGGAAGAAAGATTTCCTTTTTAAGAATATAAAAATTCCCATGCCATATTTTCACAAAATTTTGAATGACTACTTTGAAGATAGTGAAATAAACGCTTATGAAAAGAAATTACTGACAGGGATTTCAAAAGTGAGCGTTACCCCGTATATGGAGCACATTTTTGCGGAGGTAAAAGATTTTACGCAATACCGAGGTGGTTTAGGGTATTTATTCTTGGAAAGTAAAGTTTTTGAATTGCTGTCTGTATATTTAAGTGAAGTATTGGAACTCAGTATTCTTTCATCGAACCATATTAGCATTTCCAAAAGTGACAGGGATTCGATTACCGAAGCAAAAAGGATTATTGACAGTCAGCTTGCTTTTGCACCAAGCTGTGAGGAATTGGCGAAAAAGGTAAATATCAGTGTTTCTAAACTGACGAAAGGATTTAATTCTTTATTTGGAACATCGGTTCACGCATATATTATAGATCAAAGACTGGAAAAGGCTGCAGGGCTTCTTTTGGAAAGTGACTTGAACGTAAGTCAGATCGCGATGCTGGTTGGATATTCAAAACCAAGCAACTTTGCGGCTGCGTTCAAAAAGAAATATGGGGTAATACCCAAGAATTATAAAGATGAAAATACGATTGGCTAAACCTAAAAATACCGATTTTGGGTAGAATGAAATCGAGTTTGGGTTGGATGTAACGACGAAAATTGGTACAATTTGCGATGTGGTTAGAGAAGATTAACCACATCGCATTTTTTATTTTCCAAATAAAGGGAGGAGGAATAAGTATTATGAAACAAAAGTTAAATGCGAAAGATTTTATTCTCATCGGTGTTTTAACGGCCCTTATGTGGATTATTTGCATGATTATCAGCACCATTATGAGCGTGGCTGGCCCGGTAACAAATGTATTTTACCCATCCGTTGTTGCAATCCCGAATGGTATCGTTATGATGCTTCTACTGGCTAAGGTACCGAAGAAAGGCGTGTTTACCATTTGCGCCGCAATTCAGGCTATCCTGTTTCTGCTGGTGGGTGCTTTCTGGTTCATTCCTATCGGTTTGATAATTGGCGGTGTCATCTGCGATTTCCTGGTTATGAGCCGGAATGAAATTACAATGAAGTCCATGATGACAGCCTATGCGCTGTTCAGTGCTATTTTTGCTTTTAGTGCTATCTGCCCTATCAAATTTCTTCAAAGCGCGTTTGTCGGAGCAATGGAGAAAAACAATATTGCTCCGGAGTACATTCAGGGAATGTTGAACATTACTTCCGTTCCCATGCTGGTAGTCATTGTTGCTGCCGGATTGGTGGGCGGTCTGATTGGTGGCTTTATCGGTCAGAAAGCATTGAAAAAACACTTTATCAAAGCTGGACTTGTTTCAGTAAAATAACAGGATCAGCCCCCTGAAACTTTATCAGGCAATACAGGCAAGCGGGCTGCCTGACTTCAGAGCGTGGGGCTGAGAACAGTCCCGCGCTTTGATTTTTATAGGGAGACATTTGAATGGAAGAAGCAAAAATTAAACAAATAATTGAGCGCCAGCCCCTACATGGCTCTGCGCTCCTCGACCCACGCTGCAAGATACTTCTTTTGGTCTGCATTGGTTTTGTCAGTTATTTTCTGGCCGGAGAAGTTGTCAGTCTCGCGCTCATGCTGGTTTATGGGCTGTTTATTGCCTTGGGTAATGGTGGAAAATGGGCTGTCAAAATGATAGTGACCTATATTATTGTTGCTTATCTCAATGCCCTGCTCCGTTATGTCCAAGTTCCGGTTTTAAGTGTGATTATGAGCGTGTTCGGCGTAACGGTCTTAAAATTGATCCCTATCATGATGATGGGACTTTGGATATTGCGAACTACATACATGGATGACTTAATGGTGGCACTTCAACGGATGCGGCTGCCCCAGGCAGTCACAATCCCCCTTGTTGTTATGTTCCGCTATATCCCTACTTTACGGATTGAATACCGACAAATCCGAAGCACGATGGATATTCGCGGTATCAGTGATACCGTGTGGAAACGGGTATCCCATCCGTTAGCAACCATAGAATATATTTTGATACCTCTGCTGATGCGGTGCTTGAAAGTCACTGATGAACTGGCAGCATCCGGCACAACACGCGGTCTGGAGTTGGAGTGCAAACGATACGCGCTGCGGCCAATCCGTTTTTCGTGGCGGGAAATTGTGGTATCGCTGTTGGGTATCCTTTTTTTGGTCGGGTTGCTGTTTATTGACCAGACTAAAATCGGGGAAATCATTTTATGGAGGGTGTGACGATGATCTCATTTCAGAATTTTAGCTTTCGTTATGAAGAAAGCAAAGACTTTACCCTCCGTGGCATTGATATGACCGTACAGACAGGAGAATTTATTCTTTTGACTGGGCGAAGCGGCTGCGGCAAAACAACCCTGATCCGCTCGCTTAATGGTCTGATTCCGCACTTTTATCCCGGAGAAATCCAAGGCGATCTGCTTATGGATGGCCATTCGCTGCTGGAAATGAAGCCGTCTGAATTGGCAGGACAGGTTGGAACGGTATTCCAAGATCCACGTTCTCAGTTCTTTATGACGGATACCACGCGAGAATTGGCTTTCGGCTGCGAAAATCTCGGACTGCCCCGCGAGGAAACGATTGACCGTATTGCAAAAGCGGCGAAAGAGTTGGAATTGGTAGATTACTTAAACAGAAGTATCTTTGCTTTATCCAGCGGGGAAAAACAACAGATCGCAATCGGTTCTGTCTATGCGCTGGGGCCAAAAGTATATATTTTTGATGAACCATCGGCCAATCTGGACTATGCCGCTACCAAACGGCTGGCAGAAATTATGGGAAAACTGAAACACGCTGGATACACCATTTTTGTGGTAGAGCATCGTTTTTATTATTTGCGTGATCTGATTGACCGAGCCTTTCTGATTCAGAATGGAAAAATTGAGCATGAGTTCACAAGGGAACAGTTTTGCTCTCTGCCTGAAGAAACACGAATTTCTTATGGCCTGCGGACAGCATACCCGGAACGCGATGCAGAATATTATCAGGAAAAGCCGCACACAAAGGATGAGACACATCGGCTGAATGTTCACAATTTAGGCTTTGCCTACAAGAAGGTGCCGGATATTTTTCAAAATGTCAGCTTTGAAGCTCATGCAGGAGATGTGATCGGTATTCTGGGCCATAACGGAGCTGGAAAAACAACCCTCTTATCTATTTTAACGGGTCTGCTAAAGCAGCAGCGCGGCGAGGTCTGCTTTGACGGAAAAAAACTTACACCACGCCAGCGGCGGTCACTTTCCTATCTTGTCATGCAAGATACGGATTATCAGCTTTTTGCCAGCAGTGTGGAGGAAGAACTATCCCTTGGTATGAAGGATGATTGCAAAGAAAAAGTGGATGAAACGCTGAAAGCACTGGAACTATCAGATTACCGTGAACGGCATCCGGCATCCCTTTCAGGTGGTCAAAAGCAGAGGGTTACTATCGGTGCAGCAATCGTAAAGGGCAGCCCAGTGATCTACTTTGACGAGCCTACCAGTGGTTTGGACTATGATTCTATGGTGCGTGTCAGCAAACTGATCGAACAACTTTCAAGCTCTGGTGTGATCGTGTTTGTGGTGTCACACGATTTTGAATTTATTGTTCGTACCTGTACGGAGGTGGTTCAGTTGGATGATGACGGGGCTATTCAAAATCAAAGGCTTTCGCCAGAAATTTTGAAAACGCTGTCCGAAAAATATTTTACCTGATAGGAGGTTGGAATTATGTTTCAAAAAGTATTTGAGTATGCAGGGCCTCATAAGAAGGGGCTTTATGCAGCAACGGCCATCGTGCTGGTCAGCGTCCTGATGGGTGTCCTGCCCTTTGTGTTGGCTTATCAGGTGATAGCGCCGCTGGTCATGGGTGAATCTATTGGAGCATCCTTTATCATTTCGCGCGTGGCTCTTGTCTTGGCGTGTCTGGTGCTGCAAGCCCTTTTCTATGGCTGGGGACTGAATCTTTCTCACAAAGCCGCTTATGACACGCTGCTCCGTCTGCGAACGGCACTTCAAAAACGGTTTGAAAAGCTGCCCCTCGGTGTCATTCAGGATAAAGGCACCGGCACAGTCAAAAAGCTGTTCGTGGATGATGTAGACAGTCTGGAAGTTTTACTGGCTCACTCCATGCCGGAGGGAATTGCAAATCTGATGATCCCTATTGCGGTTTATGTGGCAATGTTCTTTGTGGATTGGAAACTGGCGCTTCTGTCGCTGGCATCTATTCCGATCAGTCTGATTGCCATGATGACGATGTATTCCGTCGGCATGAAGAAAATGGGGCCTTACTACATGGCCGGACAGAAGATGAACAATACCATTATTGAGTACATTAACGGTATGGAAGTTGTCAAGGTATTCAATAAGGACGCAGATTCCTATGAGCGGTTCCGCAAAGATGTATCAGATTATCGGGACTATACTCTGGCGTGGTACAAGGCGGCGTGGCCGTGGATGGCAATTTACAGCAGTCTGCTTCCATGCACCATTATTCTGACTTTGCCTGTTGGCGCATGGTTCGTTCTCTCTGGCTGGTCTACTCTGCCTAATTTGATCTTGGTACTGTGTCTTTCTTTAAGTATTGGTATGCCGCTGCTGAAATCTCTCGGTTTCCTGCCTACCATGCCCCAGCTTAACTATAAAATTTCTGCATTGGAGCAGGTGTTGGATGCGCCGGAGCTCCAGCAGACAGAAGATGCGTTCCACGGGAAAGATGACACCATTACTTATGACCATGTTTCTTTCGCTTATCAGACCACACAGCCCGGCCCGGATGGAAAGCCTGTTGTAATTGAGGATGAAGTTCTCCATGACATTTCCTTTACGGCAAAAGCTGGACAGAAAACAGCCCTTGTTGGTGAATCTGGCTCCGGCAAGAGTACATTAGCGAAACTGCTGATTCACTATTATGACCCACAGAAAGGCAGTATTTCCATCGGTGGGCAGAAACTATGCGATATGAGTCTTGAAGCACTCAACAGCCGTATCTCCTATGTGGCACAGGATCAATACCTGTTCAATACCTCTCTGCTCGAAAACATTCGGCTTGGTCGGCTGAACGCAACGGATGAAGAAGTGGTGGAGGCCGCAAAGAAAGCTCAGTGTATGGAGTTCCTTGAGAAACTTCCGCAGGGTATTCATTCGATGGCTGGTGATGCAGGAAAAATGCTCTCCGGCGGTCAGCGCCAGCGTATTTCTCTGGCAAGGGCAATCTTAAAGGATGCTCCTATTGTGGTGCTTGACGAGGCAACTGCCTATGCCGATCCTGAAAACGAAGAAAAGATGGAGGCTGCTATTGCAGAGCTTGTAAAAGGTAAGACCCTTGTGGTTATTGCACACAAATTACCAGCCATTATGAACGCAGATCAGATTTGTGTTATGGATCACGGAAAACTGGTTGCAACGGGCAGACATCAAGAGCTGATCCAGTCCTGCCCTGAATATCAAAAGTTGTGGAAAGCGGCACAAGACAGCGCCGAGTGGAAAGTACACACTGCAAAGGAGGGGAAATAAATGTTTGCTTTGTTTTCAAGAATATTGAAACTTTCCGACCATTATAAGAGCCGTATTCAGGGCGCATTTGTTTGTGCGTTTCTGGAATCCATTCTGTCCAAAATGCCGATTTTTCTGGCCTTTGTGGTTTTGAGCGGATTTGCAAGCAAGACAATTACCGGGCAGACCTGCCTTTATGTGGGACTTGGCCTTGCTACTGTTGTGCTGGTGCAGATGCTCGTCCACTATCTTAGTGACAGCCTGCAAAGCGCAGCAGGATATTTGATGTTTGCTGACAAGCGTATCGAATTGGGCGGTCATCTGCGGAAACTTCCCATGGGATATTTCACTTCCGGCAATATTGGAAAGATCAGTTCAGTCCTCAGTACCGACATGGTGTTCATTGAAGAAGTCGCTATGAGTACGCTGGGAAACATGATGAGCTATCTGCTGTCCTCGCTGGTTTTGCTTGCGTTCATGTTTTATCTGAATTGGCAGCTTGGCTTGATCGCTGCGATAGTTACTATTTTGGCATGGCTGGTATCTAAGGGAATGAACAAAGTTTCCCTACGAGAAGCAGCAGGCCGTCAGGAGCAGAGCGAACGGCTGACCGACGCGGTGCTGTCTTTTGTAGAGGGCATTGGTGTTATTAAGAGTTATAACCTGCTTGGAGAAAAATCCGAAGAACTGTCCGGCAATTTCAAACGTTCCAGAAATACATCGCTTGACTTTGAACGGAAAATGACCCCGTGGACAATGGGGCTGAATATCCTTTACGGTATTGGTATTGCGGCAATTTTTGGCCTGTCTATTGTGTTGGAACAGAGCGGTGCACTTTCTTTGGCTTATGTGTTGGGGGTTCTGCTGTTTGTATTTGATCTTTTTGGCCCGTTGAAGGCGCTCTATGGAGAAGCCTCCAGACTGACCGTTATGAACGCAGCTCTTGATCGCATTGAAGCGGTATTAGATGAACCAGAACTTTCCGATACCGGCAAGCAGCATATTCCGGCTCAGGCACAGCCGGGACAGCCAGAAGTCCAGTTCAACGATGTTACATTTGCTTATCAGGACAAAGAGGTTCTGCATCATATCAGTTTTGCCATGAAGAAAAATTCTATGACGGCGCTGGTTGGACCGTCCGGCAGCGGTAAGTCTACCATTGCAAACCTGCTGGCGCGGCTTTGGGATGTGAAATCCGGCAGTGTGACGATAAGGGGTGTGGATATTCGCAATGTACCTCTGTCGGAATTGATGGATCAGATCAGCATGGTATTCCAGCGCGTGTATCTGTTTCAGGACACCATTTACAACAATATCATCATGGGAAAGCCGGATGCCACGGAAGAAGAAGTCTATGAGGCTGCCAGAAAAGCCCGCTGCTATGATTTCATTATGGCTTTGCCCGATGGATTCCAGACGGTAGTTGGTGAGGGTGGTGCGACACTCTCCGGCGGCGAAAAGCAGCGCATTTCGATTGCACGCTGTATTCTGAAAGATGCGCCTATCGTCATTTTGGACGAAGCTACTGCAAGTGTGGATACGGACAATGAAAGCTATATTCAGGAGGCTATTTCCGAATTGGTGAAGGGAAAGACCCTGCTTGTAATTGCTCACCGCCTAAATACCATCCAGAACGCCGATCAGATTTTAGTTATAGACAACGGCCAGATTGCACAGCAAGGAACCCATGAGGAACTTTTGAAACAGCCTGGTATCTATCAGGATTTTGTCAATATCCGAAAGAGTGCGGCTGGCTGGAGTCTTGCTTAATGACGAAAGGAGCTGCCTATGAAACTTCATACTGCCGGAGAGGATTATTTGGAGGCCGTGCTTATACTTCAAAAGAAGCTCGGTATGGTGCGTTCCGTGGATGTTGCCCGGTATATGGAGGTTTCAAAACCCAGCGTATGTTACGCAGTAGGAACTTTACGAGAGGGTGGCTTTTTGACAACAGACGAAAACCATTATATACACCTGACCGACCTTGGCTGGGATGTGGCTGAAAAAATTTACGAACGCCATTGTTTTTTTACTCATCAACTTATATCCGT